>JAEEGH010005199.1_pt1 | contig 32876 bp, 28 predicted proteins | sample 9134181 | NCBI WGS metagenome assembly JAEEGH01 (sample SAMN16246544, study PRJNA631951) | gut metagenome | biome: gut microbiome; feature: rumen; material: DP-attached | host: Bos | place: Iran: Karaj | collected 2018-10
CTGGCAAGATAGGGAGCGGAATAGGGGAGTGCGGAGAATGAGAAAGGCGTATCCGTAGCTTCAATCCGTATTCCTTTTCCTTTCTTTGTCCTCAACTCCACAAGGGTACATTCCTCATGGTTTCCTGAGTCCTGTGGACGTGGGTAATGGACATACTGTTCACTGACTGTCGACTTCCACAGTCCAATAGGACAAGATTGTTTCCGGTCAGGATAGTTATCCCAGGGACCTCGTCCATACCACGTCAGTTGCTCGTAATCACGGGGTAACTCGATGACAATACCCAGTCGGGGGAGTGGTGGCAGACTGTCTGGAATCGTGAAAGTGAAAGTCCATTCGTCACCTTGTTGCTCCATGCTCATCGGAATACGGAGTGTGTCGAGTCCACAACGTTTCCAGTCTTTCGCCAACCAATTGCCGAAACTCTTGTCATTATCTGTGGGGGCACGGAATATTTGTGGCTTGATCGTTGAGATGTAATGACTGATGGCTGGTGTCTGGGACTTTGCTTTCAACGACTTGGGCTTCTGGGTGTTTGCCTTTACCTCTGGACCATTGCCATACACAGCTTGTACCTCATAATATTTGGGAGTCAGGGTACGGTCGCTCATCACAACACCATTCATGCAGAAAGCATGTAGGTTGGGCTTGTCACCAAAGTCTCCACCATAGAAGACGGAGTCATCTTTCATCTTTAATCTTTCATCTTTAATCTTTAATCTTTCATCTTTCATCTTCATAATGCCTTGGTCTACCCAGTCCCAGATAAAACCGCCAAGCATCCGTTTGTTGGAGTTGATCTCGTCCCAGTATTCCTTGAAGTTACCTAAGGCGTTACCCATACAATGGGCATACTCACTGGTCAGTACAGGACGTGGTCCACCGTCAGAGCCTATCCATGTACAATGGTCTCCCTCCCGTTGGGCTATCTCCAACAGACGCTCCCAACGTGCGTTCTCCGCACGTTCCTTGTCGCTGCCCTCAGGGATACCGGGGTTCAGGTATTCCTGCATCACACGGGGATAGAAACGGGAGATGACATCAACTGTTGAGGGGTCGGGGTCTCCTTGTGCACCTTCGTAGTGGACGGGACGGGTGGGGTCGAACTCATGGAGCCATGCTGACATAGCGGCTTGGTTAGGACCGTAACCACTCTCGTTACCAAGACTCCAGAAGATGATACATGGATGATTCTTGTCGCGTTCCGCCATACGGATGGCTCTGTCGAGGAAGGCGTCTCCCCAGTCAGGTGTCGACGCCAGCGTACCACGCAGACCATGTGTCTCACAGTCTGCCTCGTCCATCACATACATCCCCATAGAGTCGCAGAGCTCATACCAGCGGGGACAGTTGGGATAGTGTGACAGTCGTACGGCATTGACATGGGCTGCCTTCATCAACTTCAGGTCCTTGAGCATCAACTCCTCTGTCATCACACGGGCTTTGTATGGGTCGTGCTCATGACGATTGACACCCCGTATCTTGATGGGTTGTCCGTTGATGAGTAACTGTCCGTCTTCGATACGGATGACGCGGAAACCAACCTTCTGGCTGACTTGTTCGACGACGGTGCCGTCTCCTTTTTGTAATTGCAGACAGAGGGTATAGAGATAGGGACTTTCTGTACTCCACAGGTGGGGGTTGTCGACCTTCATCTCCATACGGTTGAACTTACGATAGCCACGTTGTGGATACCATTCATTCATACGGGCTGCTTTGTGGGCGAGGTCCAGGACTTCATTTGCCGCGACCGTGTCAACAGCTATGGGACGGTTTCCGTCTGACAAAGTGGCGACGAGACGATAGTCATCACCTGTCTCACCACCGTAGACGGAGAATTGTGGATTGATGGCAAGCGTCCATTCCCCCTTCTCTTGGGAGGGGGTTAGGGGGAGGGTCCTTATGGCGACATCTCTCAGACGGATGTCAGGGGTGTGATAGAGCAACACATCCCGGTGAATACCACCAAAACGCCAGAAATCCTGGTCTTCCAGATAGGAGCCGTCACTGTATTTATATACCTCTATGGCAATCTGGTTTGTTCCTTTCTTGATATAACGGGTGACATTGAACTCCGAGGGCTCCATGGAACCTTGGCTATAACCGACTTTCTCACCGTTGATCCATACATAAAAGGCACTCATCACTCCCTCAAAGCGTAGGAACGTCTGTCCCTCTTGCCAGCCGTCAGGTAAGGTGAATGTCCGCCTGTATTGTCCGGTAGGGTTACGCTCCTCATATGTTGTCCATTCCTTCTTGGGCTCTTTCATGACATACGGAGGATCTATCTTGAAAGGGTAACCGGCGGAGATATAGATAGGAGTACCGTAGCCGTTGACTTCCCAGTTGGCGGGAACGACAAGCGTCTTCCAACCGGAAGCGTCGAAGTCGGTGCGGTAGAAGTCCTTGACGCGCTCCTCGGGGGTCTTTGTCCATCGGAACATCCAGTCTCCGTTCAGTGACAACATACGGTCACCTGCTTTCTCTCCAAAAGGAATAAAGTAGGCTCGTGCCGGCTCACGGTTGATCTGCAGCACGTGGTTGTCTTCCCAGTCGTGGTGCTCCTGTTGGGCGAGACTGGAAAGACAGCATAGGGAACATAGTGATATAATGACGGTTCTCATTGTACTTCGAGTTCTTTAAATTCTACTTGTTCTGTTTCTATCTTTAATCTGTATGTACCAGCGTTGATCTGGGTACCAGTAGTTGTCGAGAGCATCTTCCACTTATTCGGTGTTGGCGGGAAAGTCACGTCACGGTCTACCAACACAGCCCCCTTTGCGTCGATGATGGTCATACGGGCGGTGATGGCGTCACCTGTGGTGTTCTTATAGCGGAAGCGCAGGGCGTATTCTTGTCCAAGACCGGGTTTGATGATGAAAGTGGTACCAGGAGTGGCTTGTTTGTTGCTCACTTTCTCCTCGACAGGCTCATAAACGGAAGCGGGACGTGACTCCGTATCCGCCGGCAACAGTTCCTTGGGCAGTTTGGCAATCGTGTCCGTATCAAGGGCGTGCCATGATAGGGATTGTGCGGGGATATGTGGGGTCCTTGCTTCCTGGGAGGCGATCGCTATACCACAGATGACAGCCTGCCCAGCCTTCACCTCTGGGAATGAGATATGGATATTCCCCTTTTTGACTTTAGTATAGATGACACGTCTCAGCGCACCGCAGTATCCTGCTTCTGCCCACGGATCGAGGTCGTCGACGACTTTCTCGTCATTCACGGCGACATCGAAGATACGCAGTCCCTCATAATCGGCAGTCTCTGACGCATAGCGTCCGTGCCAGGGCTCTGCAAAGTAAAGTTCTATACGGTAGTCACCATCAGGAACAGGTAGGTCGTACCATAGTCGGTGGCGACCAAAGCGGAAGAACTGGAACAGTTCGTCGCTTTTCGTTCCCCGGATGTCGGTGGTGATATGTCGTTGCGAGGCTTGTAAGGCATGGATACCCTCAAAGTCCTGTCCCCATGAATGACTGAAGAGGGTGTCGTCAGCCTGCCATTGTTGTCCGAACTCATCTGTGAAAGTGTCACCGCCACAGTTGATGCGGTATAGGTAATGATACCCCTCAGCACCTTTCAGGAGCTCTTTGTTACGGTCGGCGGCAGTGGGGAGATCCGTGTTCTCGGAGACGGGTGTGTCCTTTGAGAGATTTCTGTACATATAGTAGGCGGAAGTCGGCTCCTCCCATGTGGTGATGAGTCCTTTGTAGTTGATAGGACCGACCTTGTCGATACGCCGTAGTGCTCCGTCTGGTTGTACGCGTCCCGGGTTGTCGTGTGAGTTGAAGATCCACTGGAAGTGACCGCAGACACTGTCTTTTGCACTATAGGCAAGACGTGCCTTTGTCTCCAGGAGGGAGTTGAATGACTCCTCACTGTATTTGGCATCACCATGCAGGTCGATGGTACGCCAGGCGCCGTATTCTCCATTCAACAGTTGCTCAGGCTGTTTCAGTTCCTTGTCATAGTTCTTTGCGGTGCCGCCATAGGTACCACTCCAGTTCTGGATGACATTCCAGTCTGTACCCTCGCCGCCGTTGCAGGTCGTGATGGCTCGCTGGTCACGACAGGTGGGGTCGAGTTGTCTGATGATGTTACTGCATTCCTCCGCGAATTTCTTGGGTAACACGCTCTCGTTTTGTAATCCCCACAGGATGACAGACGGTGAGTTGCGGCGTTCCTTGATCCATCTGACAAGCAACCGTTTGAAGTTATTACGGAACCGGTGTGTGTCATACCAGATATGGGCAGAGAACTGGCTCCAGAAGAGAAGACCCTGTTCGTCACATAACTGTTGGTAAAGCAGATGGTGGGGCTGGTGTGCCTCACGAATGGCATTGAAACCACCATTGATGATCTGTTTGACTCTCGACCGTATCTGTTCTTGTGAGAAAGCATGACTATTACCAAGAAGATGTTCATACTCACAGGTGCCGTTGATGAATACTGGTTGACCATTCAACAGGAAACGATGGTCACCGTCCTTTCGAAGTACGGGCCATGAGATACTCCGGATGCCGAATGGGGTGCGCACCTCATCAGCAGTCACAATCTTACTGTCTGTCTTTGTCTTTTCCGTTCCCTCGGCTATGATGGCTCGCTTGATCATCGTGGTGAGTGTATAAAGATAGGGGTCGTCGAGACTCCATCGGTGAACATTCTCCACCCGCTCGGCATAGTGGAAGGTCTTACTGTCTCCGGCTTTGATGGTCACTGGCTCTGCATGCCGGAATACTTGTTTGCCGCTGGCAAGGGAGAATTTCTGAACGAGTTCAACAGTCTGTGTCTCCTTACTATAGTTGCGTACCTCTGTCTCGATGAATACCGAGTCACAGGCGGCATTGTTCCAGATATGGACACCGAAGGGCTCGATGCGTACCTCATCGGTCTCAATAAGACTGACTGGACGGAAGATACCGAATGGCTGACTGCCTTCTGAGAATCCCCACTCACTGCTGCATCCTCCGCAGACCCAAGGTGAGGCTGTCTGCATGGCTGGATGGTCAACGTCCACCCGCAACTGGTTCTCACCATTCTTCAAACGGTCTGTCACGTCCAGTGTCCATACTGTCCGACCTACCAGCTCCTCTGGATATTTATGTCCGTTGAGGGTGACGGTGGCATAGGTGCCGACTCCCTCGAACTGGAGGAAATACCGCTTGCCCTCTTGTTTCGTGGTGGTGAACACCTTTTGATATGTCGCACTGCCGTGTAGGTTTCCGTGTCGGAGCTGTCGGTAACCGTAGTAGTCGTCGAAGTTATGGGGGAGTGTCACGTTGATCGTCGTCTTGTCACGTCCTGCGGAACAGGAGGCTGTCCATCCTTCATTGAGGTTGGTGATGGTACGGCGTCCTTTGGTTTCGGGCTCGGGGAATCGTACGTCGCTTCGTCCCATCGGGACACTGGTGGCGACAGCAATACCACGCTGCTGGTCGTTATTGACAGCACAGTAGAAATGGTACACCACACCATTGTGCTTCACCACATAACTCTTGTGGGCAAACAGCTCGTCGTATGTCTTAGAGGGCGTGATGAGGTCCTGTCCCGTCCAGTCTTGCCATTTCAACAAATCCCGACTGACCGCGAAGGTGTTATAGGCGGCATATTGTCGGGTGGGGTTGTAGGCGGAGAAATAGAACATGACATAGAGGTCTCCCATCTTCACGATCTGAGCATCACCGGTGATGATACCTGGTGCCTCATGGGAATACACGGGGTTGCCTTGATAGCGTTTCCATTTCTTCAGGTCGTTCGACAAAGCAATACCAATTCGCTCTGCCTTCAACTCATTGGCGGGATTCACACCACCTGCGTTATAGAACATGATAAAACGGTATTTCGAGAGCTCCCTGGGCAGTGTGCTCTTCGCCTTTCCTTTTCCTTTCCGCTTGTCACTCTTCAACTCATAAACAGTACTCTTATACTCTGTCAACTTTTCCCACCACTGGGCGTCTTGGTCGTTGATACTGACAAGGGGACTGTTGCCCGATTGCCATTCATGGGGTTTCGTAATGTCACCACCTGTCCATGCGAGTCCGATGTTCAACGGCTCACGGACAGCCTCGTAACCCGTCCCGTGTCCACCGATATAGGTCATCCAGTGGTTCTTCTTGTATTGTCCGATAGCGTATGAGCCGTCCCATGTCCAGTCGATGAGGGCAGGGAAACCGCCACGCTGGTTCATGTCCCACCCATCGTCTTTGTAGGACAGGATGCGTCCCAGTGTCTGCCAATGCAGCAGGTCGTCACTCTTGGCAAGCCAGGTCTCATAACCGCGTCCGTCCAGTCCTTCCTTGCCGTTATAGACCACGTAGGTCATATACCAACTGTCTCCCTCACGAAATACCGTAGGGCAATCTATTTTATGGTAGTTATCGGTGGGTGCTACCACCATACCGTATTTATAAGGTGTTCGTACCTCTTGGTAAATGCGGCTCATCTCCTTTTGTGTGATGGGCTGGGCACCTGCCGCTAATGGCAATAAAGACAGCAGGTAAAGGATGATCTTCTTCATCTGTAAGTCGTTTTAGTAGAATGATATGGCAAAGGTACGAATAAGTGAGCAAAGAACAAAATAAATTCATTTATTTTTTCTTTCGAAAGGCTACGGGTAGGCGAACGTAGTTCGGGAATGCGTGAGTACCTTCGACCGAAGGTCAAAGGTTCTCGTCCGTCACACGAAGCCCTGCCAGGCATGATGCTTAGCAGGGCTTTTGCTTAGTTCAGCATACTCCGACACAGGAGGTCGTTCCTAATGCCGTCAGCAAGGCTGTGGCGATGGAGGCGATGATCTGAACGATCCATTTAAGTGTTTCTTTCTTCATTACTCACCTCCCTCCTCTGCTTTCTCTGACTCCACACTGTACTCCTTCGTCTCCTCGAAGACGACATCCTTCACGAGATTCTTCGCTACGGCGAACTTCTGGGCAATGGTACCGTTGGCTCGGCGGCTGACACCGGTTACCACACGGACAGTCTCAGGGGTGAACAGTACTCGGCGGGTGGTGATGTTCTGTGCACCCACATCCTCGGGACTGGCGCCTCCGATGCTGGAGAAGCCCACCTTGAAGATACCGATGCCCTCCAGTTTCACCTTCTGACCCATCTCGAAGAAGTGCTTCATGGCACCACCCAGCTCGTCGAGGACGGCGATCACGTCGGAGCGCTTTACGGAAGCCTGTGTCTGGATGAAGTCTGCAAGAATCTTGGTCCCGATGAAGTTCTTGTCGTAGACCGCTTTGGCGAAGTACTTACCGCAAGCGGTGGAGCGAGGGTTCGTGTTCTGGATTTTGATGAATTTCTGACTCATGGTTTTAAATTTTTAAAAGGTTATTACTAAGATTGATTGTGTTGATTCAGATCTGCAGCTCTTCCTCAATGCCGTTACATCCTCAATGCAAGTGCAAAGGTACAACATTCCCATTGCGGTCTACGAATTTTCAGGTGTCTTTTTTTTAATTTTATGAAAGTGGTCACGAAGGTCATTAAGGTCATTTGTCATTAAGGATTTCGGATTTTTACTAAAATAAGTATAATAATATATATATTATATATAATATATATATTATTAACTAAAAACACCCATTTTCAAAACTCTTAATGACAAATGACCTTAATGACACTCATGACACATCCTAACCCCTAAACCCTGTACTACCCTAGAAAAAGTTGAATGGATTTTACCTTAACCCTGCCATAGGTTGAATGCTTGTTTGATACCTTAAATCCTTAACCCTTAACCTTGAACCATTCTCCAGTATCTGTTAAGATGTATTCCAGTATCTCCCATAGGGGTATAACAGCCTTTAGTATCAGGCATACCAGCCTTTAGAACACGTCATAGAAGATACTACGACAAGTGATCGCAGGCACTCCGATGCGCACAGGACAGCCCCCTTGTACGCAGTCCCGTTGTCAAAAAATCCCTGTAAAATCTTTGTTGTAATCCAAATTTTTCGTATCTTTGGGGCAAGAACGCACAGGGTCACCCCTTGGCGCAAGAAACAAAGAACACATGGGAAATATCATAATACATCAAGGAGCCTTCGATACTCCATTGGAACTGGAGCATGCCAGCGTAGTGGCAGGCTTCCCGTCGCCTGCAGACGACTATACACACGACACGTTAGACTTCAATCGCGACTATATCCGTCATCCAGAAGCATCATTCTATGGAGATGTGGAAGGTGACTCCATGAAAGACGCAGGTATCTTCGATGGTGATAAAGTCATCATCGACAGGGCTATAGAGCCCCGTCACGGATCTATTGTCGTAGCATGGTGGGACGGAGGATTTACAATGAAATATCTTGACTTATCCCATCAGAAAGACGGATATATCGAGCTCCGCCCTGCGAACCCCGATTTCCCTGTCTTCAAAATCGATAACCCCGACAGCTTCGAGATTTGGGGAGTTGTGATTCACCTCATCAGAACTTTTGAAACGTAAGAAAGGACCATGTACGGCATCATAGATTGCGACAACTGCTATGTCTCGTGTGAACGAGTATTCCGCCCTGACTTGAACGGAAAGCCAGTGGTGGTGCTGTCGAATAATGACGGCTGTGTAGTGGCTCGCAGTAACGAAGCCAAGAAGATGGGAATAAAGGCAGGGACACCATATTTCCAGTTGGCTCAACTCTTCCCCGATCAGAAGATAGCCGTCTTTTCCAGTAACTATGAACTCTATGGTGAGTTAACCAGTCGTGTCGTCAGTATCATCCGTCAGGAAGCCCCGGCCTATTTCCGTTATTCCATCGACGAGTGTTTCATCTACCTCGAGGGCATGGAGTCAGATAAGCTACAGACGTGGGGTGAAAACCTACACAAGCGTATAAAGCGTGAAGTGGGTATGCCAGTCAGTATCGGATTGGCACCCAATAAAACACTGGCGAAGATGGCCTCCCATTTTGCCAAGAAATATCAGGGCTATCATCACTGTTGTAGGATAGACAACGACGAAAAGCGGGTGAAGGCTCTCAAACTATATCCCATCGAGGATGTTTGGGGCATTGGCAGGCGTTACGCCACCCGTTTGCAGTCATTAGGAATAACGACGGCGTATGACTTCGCCAGTCATCATAAAGACTGGGTACGTCTCACGTTCAATAATATCAATATCGTCCGCACCTGGCAGGAGCTCAATGGCGAGGATGTCATCCCCAACGAACAACTGACGAAGAAGAAAAGCATCTGTACCAGCAGGAGTTTCAATGGCATGATAACCGATTTCGACACCCTCCGCACCCATGTCAGCAACTATGCGAGCCGTTGTGCGGAGAAACTGAGGAAGCAAGGCACAGTAGCAGGTATCGTAGGAGTGTTCCTTCATACCAACGCCTTTCGCGAAGACCTCCCACAGTATTGGAACTTTCAGGAGCAACGCCTGTTGACACCCACCAACGCCACTACTACCATCGTACAGACAGCCACTGAAGTTCTTCGCCAACTCTATCGGCAGGGCTACCACTACAAGAAAGCAGGTGTCATCGTGACGGCTGTCGGTCCTCAGTCACCAGTGCAGCAAGACCTCTTCGATATTCAGGCAGAGCAGTTTCAGAAGCTGCGCCGTCTTGATGCCGTTATTGATCGTCTCAATCGTGTCAACGGCTCTGAGACAATCGTCCTCGGCTCCCAACAATACACGCTCCCAGACGGTAGAGGTCGTACCGAAGTCTTTGCCAATGCTATCAAGCATGATTACAAAAGCCCTAATCCCACAACAAGGTGGAAGGACGTTATTAAATTGAAATAATCGGGCAAATTGTTGGCGATGTCGGAAAAATTTTGTAACTTTGCGCTGAATAACATGAGATATGAAAATTCAGTACATGAGTGATCTCCATTTGGAGTTTAAGGACAATCAGGACTATGTCAAATCAAATATTTTTGATGTGACAGGTGATGTGTTAGTTTTGGCTGGAGACACCCAATATTTAGAAGACAAGCTTAAGCCTAGAATGTCATTATGGAACTGGGCTTCAGAGAGTTATCAACAAGTATTACTAATTCCAGGTAACCATGAGTTCTATAACAATGGTGATGTTACGGAACGAGGAGATAGTTGGCAACTCATGTTCCGAAAGAATATAGGATATTACTATAACAAAATAATTCGTATAGATGATATTGATTTTATTTTGACAACACTATGGTCAATGGTCCCTGCGCAAGATGAGTATTTTGTTTGGAGAGGATTGAACGATTTTCGTAGAATTATGTATAATGGTCACAGGTTAACCATAGAAGATTATAACTACGAGCATCAAAAATGTCTTACGTTTCTAAAGCGAGCTGTAGAGGAGAGTACAGCCCGTCATATTGTTGTAGTCACACATCACCTTCCTACTCAAGCTGTAGTAGCTGAACAGCATAGAGACTCTCTCATAAATAGTGCATTTGCTACGGAATTAGGGCATTATATAACAGATAGTCGTATTGACGCATGGATATATGGTCACTCACATACAAATATCAATACGATGATAGGTAATACGAGAATTGTTTCCAACCAGTTGGGATATGTCTTCTCAAATGAGCATCTGTGTAATGGCTTCAATCCTAGTACATTCATAGAGATTAAGTAGAATAGTAATTTTCTTTGTCCTTAGACTTTTTCTCTTTGATTAATTTTTTTCAATTTTTACTTCTTAAATATCAAATTATTTTGTATCTTTGCAAATGCGTTGCATAATTAGCCGATCTCTATTGGGAGTGAGGACTGTGATGCAGTAACATTGTGGGATAGATCATGTATCTATAATCTGAAGAGGTTCCATCTGCAAAGTCCTGGAAAAACTTTAATGGAACGAGCCTCGGAGGAAGTTAGGTACGCCCAATAGGCGTACCCTTTCTTCGTATTTCGTTCCATACCTCATTTCCAGGACAGGTGCAGAAAGGAAATACTATAAGGAGAAGGGTACGTTTTCTTTTCCCCCCTAACTTAAAACGCTAACAGGATGGAGTTAATCAATAATGTCAATAAGACATTGCGTGATGATATTATTGCGCAAATGAAGGCTGGAAGTCGGCTATCTATTGCCGCTTCCTGTTTCTCCATCTATGCTTTTCAGGAGTTGAAGAGTGCCCTGAAGGATATCAAGGAACTGCGTTTTATTTTTACTTCTCCTACTTTTACTACAGAAAAGACGCCCAAACAACAACGTGAATTCTATATTCCTCGTTTAGATCGTGAGCGCACATTATATGGCTCCGAGTTTGAAGTCAAACTGCGCAACGAACTTACACAGAGGGCTATTGCTCGTGAGTGTGCTGACTGGATTAAGGAGAAAGCCTGCTTTAAGTCGAACACCACCAATGAGCAGATGATGGGGTTCATCAATCTTGATGACACCAATTATTCACCTATTGATGGCTTTACCACTGTTGACCTGGGATGTGAGAAAGGCAATAGTGCCTATACGATGATTCAAAAAGCAGAAGCACCTTTCTCTCAGGCGTATATCGACCTCTTCAATCAACTATGGAATGATGGCAATCGTCTGCAAGTAGTAACAGATGAAGTCATTGACAACATCAGCAATGCGTATAAGGAGAATGCGCCTGACTTCCTTTATTTCGTTGCCCTCTACAACATCTTCAAGGAGTTCTTAGAGGATATCAGTGAGGATGAACTACCCAAGGAGGCAACAGGATTCAAGAATTCTGCCATCTGGAACAAGCTCTACAACTTCCAAAAAGATGCAGCCTTGGCTGTTATCAACAAGTTAGAGAAATACAATGGCTGTATCTTGGCAGACTCCGTAGGTCTTGGAAAGACATTCTCGGCTCTTGCAGTCATCAAGTATTTCGAAAGCAGGAATCGTACTGTTTTGGTACTATGTCCCAAGAAACTCTTCGAGAACTGGAACACCTATCGGCAGAACTACGTCAATAATCCCTTGGCGAAAGATCGTTTGAACTATGATATTCTCTATCATACAGACCTTAGTCGTGAACGAGGTCGAAGCAATGACCTCGATTTAGAGCGAGTTAATTGGGGGAACTACGATTTAGTTGTCATCGACGAGAGTCATAACTTCCGCAATGGTGGTAAAGTGTCTACAGACGAGAATGGTGAGAATCCTCGTGAGAATCGCTATCTACGACTGATGAACAAAGTCATTAAGGCCGGTGTGAAAACAAAAGTCCTGATGTTGTCTGCTACGCCTGTCAACAATCGTTTTGGCGATTTGAAGAATCAACTCCAGTTGGCATACGAAGGAAAGGCAAAGGCTTTCGATGAACTGCTGCCTACTAACAAAGGCATAGAAGACATTTTCCGTCAGGCACAGACAGCCTATAATGTGTGGGCTAACTTTTCACCTGAGGAGCGCACGACAGAACGTTTACTGCGGATGCTTGACTTCGATTTCTTCAAACTCTTGGATGCTGTCACTATTGCTCGTAGTCGCAAGCATATCCAACAATACTACGACACAACGGATATTGGTACTTTCCCTGATAGACTGAAGCCTATTTCACGACAGCCTCACTTGACAGACCTTGACACAGCCATCAACTACAACGAGATATTTGAGCAATTACAGTTATTGCATCTTGCTATCTATGCGCCTTCTGCTTTCATCCTTCCCAGCAAGTTGTGGAAATATAAGGAAGAAGACAGCACCACAGGTCACAGGTTGAGTATTGAAGATCGTGAGCGAGGCATCCAACGACTGATGAATATGCAGTTGTTAAAGCGTCTAGAGTCATCTGTCAACTCCTTCCGCTTGACGTTGGGACGCATCCGTGACTATATGGATGAAACCCTGCAAGCCATTGAACGTTTCAAGAATGGTGAGACTCGTATCTCTGTTGATGATTACGAAGACAAGGATGTTGACGAGGATGAGCAGGACTTCACCATCGGAAAGAAGAAAAATCGTATTCTCTTGGAGGATATGGACTACATATCATGGCAGCAGGAAATCAAGGGCGACCTTGAAATTATCCGCCTGTTACTCACCATGTTAGAGAGCATTACCCCTCAACATGACTCAAAACTGCAACAGCTTGTTGCAGATTTGCAACATAAATTTGCGCACCCCATCAATGGTGACAATAAGAAAGTACTTATATTCACTGCCTTTTCAGACACAGCAGAGTATTTGTATAACTGCCTGGCTGATAAAATCAAGAGTAAGCACGGATTGAATGTTGCCCTTGTTACAGGTGATGTGGAAGCCAGAAGTACGATGAAACTGAGGGAGAAACTTGACTTCAACAAGGTATTGACACTGTTCTCTCCTCTCTCCAAAGAACGTGCAGCCATCTATCCCCATCTGAAAGAAGATATTGATGTACTGATAGCCACAGACTGTATTTCAGAAGGTCAGAACTTGCAGGACTGCGACTATCTGATAAACTACGATATCCACTGGAATCCTGTTCGTATCATTCAGAGGTTTGGTAGAATAGATCGTATAGGCTCCAAGAACTCACAGATTCAGTTAGTCAACTACTGGCCTGACATGACCCTCGATGAATATATCAATCTGAAAGGACGTGTCGAAGCTCGTATGAAGGTGACTGTGATGACTGCCACAGGCGATGACAACCTGCTTTCTCCAGAAGAGAAAGACGATTTGGAATATCGTCGCCAACAATTGAAACGACTACAAGAAGATGTGGTTGACCTTGAAGAGATGAATAGTGGTGTCAGCATCATGGACTTGGGACTGAATGAGTTCCGTCTTGACCTGTTGGAATATATGAACAGCAACCATGATGTAGAGCATACCCCCTATGGACTTCATGCAGTAGTAAAGGCAACAGAACAAGCTCCTGCAGGAACAGTATTTGTATTGAAAAACAGGACAGCAGGTGTGAACATAGACCACAAGAACCAACTGCATCCTTTCTATATGGTCTATATCTCTGACGAAGGTGAGGTGGTTGTAGATCACTTGCACCCCAAAGACCTGTTAGACAAGATGCGTTTGCTCTGCAAGCCTCTGACGAAGCCAGACGTGAAACTCTGTAGCCAGTTCAACAAAGAGACACGCGATGGTTTGAAGATGGATAAATACTCAGAACTGTTGAGTCAAGCCATCAACTCTATCATCTCTGTCAAGGAGCAATCAAGTATTGATAGCTTCTTGGATGGTTTTGCTGGTGAACTCTTCGAAGAGCACTATGTGGGCCTTGATGATTTCGAACTCATCTGTTTCTTAGTAATTAAGTAGCCTATGTACGGATTGCCTGCATCTACCCTCGTCAATAGGCCACTTTACAAGAAGGCTGTCTTTGAGAAGTTCAATCTCAAGACTGCAGAGCGTGACCATTTCGATGCAGATGTGAGTCGTATGGCTATTGTGGCGTATATATCACCCAAGAAAGTTTCTGGACTTAATGAAGGGCAGGATGTCAAGGAATTCTATGTACTGCAAGTACAATTGAAGAAACAGGATTATGACGCTAAGAACATTCTCCTGCTTCACAAGTTGATTCCTCAGAAGATAGTCTTTGCACTGGATTTTGATCAGCAGACGCAGTTCTGTATCTTCCATACTCGTCTGCAACAATCATCATGGGAGCCTGAAACAGAGGCAGCTATTCCCTTAAAGGGCTTAACCCTTGATGATGTTTGGAACAATATTGTTGCTGAGATTGGTGGACTTGACAATTCGGCAGAAGAAACGCTTGAGCAGCAAATCATTAATCGTGAAGAGCGCGAGAAGTTGCTCCGTCAGATTGAAGTTCTAGAAAAGCGTTGTCGTATTGAGAAGCAGACGAGAAAGAAATACGAATTGCATCAACAACTATTAAAATTGAAGGAGGAATTGAAATGATACTATTATGTATATGTTTTAATTGGAGTACGTTATGGACTGCTTTAACAGCTGTAGGTACTATAGCGATGGCAGTTGTGTCCTTTATAGCGCTTAGAAAAAATGATGCCCAGGTTGATGAGATGAAGCGTCAGTGGGAGGAAGACCATAGACCATATATTAATGTAATGCTCGAGAATAATCTAAGCCTTTCATCAACAGAGTCTCGTTGTCTCAAGATTGAAAATTATGGCAAGGGTACAGCAAACAACGTTAAGTTAATTTTTGATGAAACTTTTATAAATAATATCCCAGTAGGAAAGTTAAAAGAAGATTTTTTATCTCGAAAAACTAAAGTATACAAAGTAATATCAGGGAGATTTGTCGTAGAAATTTTTTGCGATATTATAGATTATCCTCAAAGCAGTAAAGGCCGAGTTAGCGGTGAAGAAATCAATCTAGCACAGAAACAGGAATTATTGAAATATCTCAATAATCCAATTCGAGTAAAAGTACAATACGTCTGGAATAACAAACAATATGAAGAGAGCATAATATTGAATTATAACTATTGACTTAATGAAGAAATGAAATTATATGGAAAAACTGAAAATGCAAACCACGGATGTGGTAGATGAGAATATCAAACGAATTGGGGAAATGTTTCCCAATTGCTTGACGGAAACGTTGGATGAGAATGGTCGTCCTCAAACGGCAATTGACTTTGACCAACTCAGACAGGAGTTGTCAAAGGATATTGTTGAAGGACCAGAAGAACGCTATCAGTTTACATGGCCTGATAAGCGCAATGCTATCCGTTTGGCGAATGCGCCTACTACAGATACACTACGTCCTCGCAGGAAAGATAGCGTTGACTTCGACAACACAAAAAATCTATATATTGAGGGAGATAATCTCGAAGTTTTGAAACTCTTACGCCAGAACTATCTTGGTAAGGTAAAGATGATTTATATTGACCCTCCTTACAACACGGGTAACGATTTTGTGTATAACGACAATTTTGATCAAGATAAGCAGGAGTATGTTCACAATAGTGGGCAGTATGACGAGCAAGGAAACCAACTCGTCACGAATACTGAAAGCAATGGACGCTTCCACACTGATTGGCTCAATATGATTTATCCAAGGCTCAAAGTAGCTAAGGATTTGTTGAGTGAGGATGGGGTGATATTTATTTCAATTGATGATAATGAAGTAGAAAATCTTAGAAAGGTTTGTGATGAAATATTTGGATCGATTAATTTTGCTTCACCATTTATCTGGTCACTCCCACGAGGAATTAATGCAGGATTAATAGCGAGGGCACACGAATATATTTTATGCTATACTAAAAATATATTTGCTGTTGGTCGATTTAATCGACTTAGTGACGATGTTGAATATTCAATTGAAAGATGCAATAAGAAAATCGACAGTCGTCACCCAGAATCAACAATTGATTTTCCTTCTGGTATTCGATATGAAGGACCAGACAAGACATTAGAAGGTGAAATAGAAGGAAGTGAAACAATTAGAATTATTGGAAGAGAAGTGTTTAAAAATGGTTCCTTAGTAGAACCTGTTACACTTTCTGCCGGCTGGACAATGAAAAATATGATATTAGATTGGTTGGCAGGAAGAGAAGTCTATGATACTAAAGGGCAAAAAATTGTCGAATTTTTCTTTAAGGATAATGGAAAACTATACTCAAAGAAGGAATTAAATACATATTCCATTAAATCTATTCTTAAAGATATAGCAGACACACAAAAGGCCAGAATAGAAATTGAAGAACTATTTGGTAATCAAGATATATTCTCATATCCTAAAACTGTGGATTTGCCCAAACTTTTTTCAAAGCTATCGACAAACAAAGATTCTGTCATCCTTGACTTCTTCTCTGGCTCAGCCACTACTGCTCATGCAGTGATGCAACTCAATGCAGAGGATGGCGGGAATCGAAAGTTTATCATGGTGCAACTGCCAGAACCAACAGACGAAAAGAGCGAAGCATATAAAGCTGGCTACAAAAACATCTGTGAAATTGGCAAAGAACGCATACGTCGTGCAGGTAAGAAAATCAAAGAGGAGCATCCAGAAACGAAAGACCTTGATACAGGCTTTAGAGTCTTGAAGTTAGATTCATCGAACATGCAAGATGTGTTCTATACACCTGAGGAATTTACAGAACATGACTTGTTTGAAAATAACATCAAGGGTGATCGCACAGAAGAAGACCTTCTGTTCCAAGTAATGATAGAGTTAGGTATAGAACTGTCTGCCAAGATAGAGAAGCAAAGCATTGCAGGCAAGACAGTATGGAACGTGAGTGATGGCTACTTGATGGCTTGCTTCGATGAGGGTGTGAATGAGTCTACTATCAAGGAGATTGCTAAGAAGAAACCTTTCTACTTCGTGATGCGCGACAGTAGCATGCAGACAGACAATGTGGCAGATAACTTCGAACAGATATGGAGTGAGTATAGCAATGAAACAGTACGCAGAATCCTCTAAAGGTTAGGACGCATGAAATTCAAATTCAAGATACAGCAATACCAGACGGATGCAGTAGAAAGCACTGTTGCAGTATTTGCAGGACAACCAGCAAAGGCTCGTTCACAATATCGTCGTGACTTGGGAAAGGTTAAAAAGGAAAAGGAGCTGTTTGCTGATGAATATGTAGGCTATCGCAATGCGGATATAGAGTTGCTGCCACAGCAACTATTGGCAAACATTCAACAGCAGCAAGCCATCTTCAATATTCCACAATCAAAGAAATTGAGTCAGCCTGACGGATTGGGTGCCTGTTCACTGGATATTGAAATGGAGACTGGTACTGGTAAAACTTATGTCTATATCAAGACTATGTTCGAAATGAACAAACGTTATGGATGGAGTAAGTTTATTGTAGTAGTACCCAGCATTGCCATTCGTGAGGGTGTGTATAAGAGTTTCCAGATGTTGTCAGAACACTTCCAGGAACTCTATGGTAAGCAGGCTATACCTTTTGTTTATAATAGTAATAACCTGAATGCCATTGATGATTTCTCTAGCAGTGCTGATATTCGTGTGATGATTATCAATACGCAGGCTTTCAACTCCTCGTTTAATGAGGAGAAGAATGTGGAGGGAAGAAAAGGTGATGCTGCAGCTCGTATCATCTATACGCGCCGTGATGACTTCCAAAGTCGTAGACCTATTGATGTGATAGCAGCTAACAGACCCATCATTATCATGGATGAGCCTCAGAAGATGGAGGGCGTTGCCACACAAAGGGCATTGAAGAGTTTCAAGCCTCTGTTTGTACTGAATTACTCTGCAACGCACAAGACTTCGCATAACTGTATCTATGCTTTGGATGCCCTTGATGCCTATCGTCAAAGACTGGTAAAGAAGATACAGGTAAAGGGTATTACGCTGCAGAACCTGTTAGGTAATCAGAGTTATATCTATTTTGACAGCATTGTGCTTTCAAAGAACAAGGCACCCGAAGTAAAACTGGAGATAGAGATAAAAGGTGCAAGCAGTAATCGCAGGCAGGTATGTAAATTCAGTCAAGGTGATTCCCTTTATGATACCAGTCATTTAGGAGTTTATAAGGACTTTACGATTACAGACATCAACCCGCTTACCAACATGGTTTACTTCATGAATGGTGACTCGCTGAAGAAAGGTGAAGTGATGGGTGATGTATCAGAGAAGCAGATACAGCGCATACAGATACGCGAAACGATAAAGTCGCACTTTGAAAAGGAAGCCTTGCTCTTCAAGCAGGGCATCAAGACTCTTTCCCTGTTCTTCATCGATGAGGTAGCCAACTACAAGAGTTACGATGCACAAGGCGAAGTAGTGAAAGGTGATCTCTGGAAGATATTCGAGGACGAATATATGCTCTTTCTCAATGAAAACCTTTCGCTCTTTGAGGATAACTACCAGCGTTATCTAAAGCGATTCTCTGCCAGTCAGGTGCATAACGGCTATTTCTCTATCGACAAGAAAGGACATGCTATTAATAGTACGATTGCCAGAGGAGAAGACACATCGAATGATATTTCTGCCTATGACCTGATATTGAAAAACAAAGAACGCTTGTTGAGTTTTGACGAACCAACACGATTCGTTTTCTCACACTCTGCATTGCGTGAGGGATGGGATAATCCCAACGTGTTCCAAATATGTACGCTGAGACACGCCAATAGCACCACAGCCAAACGTCAAGAGGTAGGACGTGGCTTGCGTATCTGTGTGAATCAGGAAGGTGTCCGTATGGACCAAGAGCTATTAGGTGATGCTGTTCATGACATCAATCGCCTTACAGTCATTGCTAATGAGAGTTATAGCACCTTTGCTGCTGACCTGCAGAAAGAAACCAAGGATGCACTGCGTGAACGTCCTACTTTGGCTAATGTGGCTTACTTTGCTGGTCGCAAGTTTAAGCAGGGAGAGGATATTTACACTATCTCTGAAATGGAGGCAAACGCCATCGTCACTTACTTGTTTGACAACGACTATATAGACGATAAGGGTAATATCCAACAGTCTTATCATGAAGACTTGCGGAATGGAGAATTGGCTCCATTGAGCAAGAAACTGGCTCATATTGGTGAACAGATTCACAAACTTGTACAGAGCATCTTCGACCCATCTATGCTTGATGACATGATAGAAGATGGTAATGGAAAGGCAGAGGTTGTAAACGACCATCTGAATGAGAATGCTTCCAAGGATGAGTTTAAGCGTCTGTGGGAGCAGATAAACCATCGCTATGTTTATTCCGTTCATTATGATAGTGAGGAATTAATCAAGAAGGCGATTGCTTCTATCAATGCCAACTTGAGAGTAACCCAACTTAAATATATCGTCACCACAGGAGAACAAGGCGATGATGAGTTGGACTTCACAGGTCAGCAAAAGACACGCACCCAAGAACTGCGCGAGGTGTCAACCAGCGATGTACCCTATGACCTTGTAGGAGAGATAGCACGTGGAGCTACATTGACTCGTCGAACCGTTGTTAGTATTTTAAAGGGCATCAACCAGGCAAGGCTCTATCTGTTCAAGAATAATCCTGAGGAGTTTATACGTAATGTTGTTCGACTGATAAAGGATGAAAAGGCAACGATGATAGTAGAGCATATATCTTACAATCGTACAGAACAACAATTCGATACCAGTATCTTTACAAAGGAGAAGAACAGACAAACGGCCGACAGGGCTTATCAGGCAGAAAAACATATCATGGACTATGTGTTTACAGATAGTGACGGTGAGCGTAAGTTTGCCAAAGACTTAGATGATGCAGATGAGGTTTGTGTATATGCACGTCTGCCTCGTACCTTTAAGATTCCTACACCCGTAGGACACTATGCTCCAGACTGGGCTATCGCTTTCTACGATAATAAGGGAGTGAAGCATATCTTCTTTATTGCAGAAACAAAGGGAAGCCTCCTGTCAATGGACTTGAAAGGTGCAGAGGAAGCTAAAATCAAGTGTGCCAAGAAACTCTTCAATGAACTTTCAACGAGCAAAGTCCGCTATCATGAAGTGACAGACTATCAGAATATGTTGGATGAGATTAATAGTTTGAAGTAAATTATGTCAAGGAAGAAAACATTTTATTCGTCTGTGTCTGCTTCAAAACTGAAAAGCTTGGTCAAGAACGGACGAGATTATTCAAAGCCAACTCTTAATGAACAGCTAACTGCTGCACGGGAGTCTTTAGGCAAAAAGAAACCTAAGACGTGGGTAAGATTTATTTCTGTGCCAATGGGTGGAATGAAAAAGAAATAACATAGTGAATTGATGAATAAATACATAGGCACAAAGGACGTGGTTCGCCTCACAGGGCTTTCGATGGAGGAGGTTTACGACCTTATTCATAAAGGGACACTTCCTGCTCATAAGGCTCCTAAAAGTGGATGGAGGATTCCTTATCAGAACACTAGGGACTGGTCCCTGTCTCGTATTGTTCTATACGTGTAAAATTTGATTTATATAGTTTTGTTTCCGCATGATCTAATGATTGTGCGGATTTTTATTTTTTTACTCAATTTTAATAGGGATGAGACAAATATGAAAGGAATTGAGACAAATTTGATAATTTATCTCCTTTCTCTTTCGTAACTTTGCAGGCGTTATGTTGTGTCATGTACCAGGTAACTGACATATTCTGAGAACCACTTCGTGTTCTCTTTTCTTTTTTATAAGGAAACGATGGTGGGGTAGTGAAACCAGCACCTTCAGGTAATTCCACTTCATCAGGCAGAGCGTCTTCACCTCTGCCGCCGACAAGTCACGTGTGAATAGGCTATAGACCATGAGCAGTTGCTTGTCGGTTAGTTCTGCCCAACTTGTGGGCTAAGAGATATTAAATACAGCATTCATGCCACAAAGGTATATATGTGATTGATGATAGTAAAAGACACAAGAAAAATAGATCTCTCGACTTGTTGTCCACAATAGAATTAGTGATATTCGGAGTATCTAGAAATCTAGCGAGATTCAATCATGTCCACCTAACAATAATTATATATAAAAGCGGTATATTTGTTTTTATTTAGAAAAAGTTTGGCAGATATGAATTATTTTGTATCTTTGCAAAATATAATGAACCTATATTGTTGGAATTATGAAATTGAAAATTTCTTTTTTCTTTTTGTTTCTTATATTTGTTTCTTTAGAATCTCAAGCATCAAAAGAATATGTTTGGAAACCTAAGGATTTTGTTCCGCAAAAATATCCAACCATACTGAGGGGAGATACTGTGTTTTTGTCATTATCTGATAATAGAGGAATCCCATCTAATGCTAAAATTCATTGTAGCTCTAAAGAATTATTGGAATGCATTAACAGCTATTTATGTTAAGCTTACCCTAATACAACATTCATTAGGGATGATAATAACTATAATAACAAGAACATTGAAGGACATTATGTTTTAATAATTGGTGTTCAGAAATATTATGCAGAATATCATCCAGGATGGTATGTTCAATGTTATGGATATACAACATTGGAACACTAGGGACTGGTCCCTGTCTCGTATTGTTCTATACGTGTAAAATTTGATTTATATAGTTTTGTTTCCGCATGATCTAATGATTGTGCGGATTTTAAATGTTTTTAACTCAAAATCGATGGGGATGAGACAAATATATAAGAAATTGAGAAAAATTTGAAAATAAGTTTGAGATTTTGTAGCTACCTTTGCCGATGTTTAAAGTATTTGTGTTTTTATTTATGGTTAATAAGTTGATAATTTAGTTAGTAGACTGGATCCTCTTTGTCGTGAGACACGGAGGATCTTTTATTTGAGAAAGTTTTTATTCTAAACACCAGATAATCATTAAAGTCATAGAAATTTTAATGTTTTTAACTCAAAATCAATGGGGATGAGACAAATATGAAAGGAATTGAGACAAATTTGATAAGGAACACTAGGGACTGGTCCCTGTCTTGTATTGTTCTATACGGATAATTGAGTGTGACACGTACCTGTCACATTATAAATATTTTCCAAAAGTAGGGGCAAAAAACATGAGAAATTATCCAAAATACACCCCAAAGCCAAAAGTTAGGGCAAAAAAGGAGTCGTTTTGTCTAAAAGAAGGGGCAACAAGTTCCATTTTGGAACTAGTTCGGCAGGAGGGCAACAGAAAAGTTAAGCGTAAGATTGAGTTTTACAATCTGGATGCAATAATATCTGTGGGGTTTAGGGTTAACACTAAAAAAGGTATTATGTTCCTTCAATGGACTAACAAGGTATTGAGGGAAGAGGCTATTTGTCATCATAATGCCCATAGGCAGAGAGGACATCAACATGGACTTCTGTTTCGAAAATGCGATAAATAAGTCGATGCTTCTTTGTGATTTCACGGCTCCATCTACCCTCAGGCTTTCCTTTCAGTGGTTCAGGGTGACCCAGTCCTGTCTTTGGATGATCGTAAAGTTCACCTATAAACCTAAGAGCTTTTTTGTACGCCTTAGGCTCATAACGCAGAAGATTCTTCAAATCTGCCTGAGCCTCTTCCTTGATAATGACCTTATATTGGCTCATAAACTACGAATATACTTGTCGAGTTCATCCACATTGGCAAAACTTTTGCCAGGCTGTTCTTCAGCCCGTTCTATCTTGGCAAAGAATTCCTCTTCTGTCATCAATGAGGAGTCTTCCTTCTCTGCAGCAAGCTTACGCAAATATTTTGCGGCTCGTTTCAGCAGGTTTTCATCCTCTGCTATAATGCTCATATTACGAAGCAGTTCGGCATTCATCTGTATTGCTGTCATAGTTACAATTCTTTATAATTTGCTGCAAAGATAAGCATAATTTCTTAATAAACAAATTATAACGAGATAAAATAAATAAGGAACATCAGGGACTGGTCCCTGTCTCGTTTCCGCATGATCTGTGAAGGTTGTGCGGATTTTTAATGTTTTTAACTCAAAATCGATGGGGATGAGACAAATATGAAAGAAATTGAGAAAAATTTGAAAATTTGTCTCCTTTTTGTTTCGTAACTTTGCAGGCGATATGTAACACAATGTAAAGTCAATACGGAATAAGACTGATGATTAATTCACTATTCAAAGATTAAAGTAATGATTCAAACTCAACTATTGAAATTAGACCCTCCCTATCAGATTGTAGCTTGTAAAGGGGAGATAGGAATTCAGATAGCCACGCTCATCGTAACGGAAGAGACACGTGGAGAGAACGGTGAGTATGGTATAACCACCCATAGCCACCCTGTTGTGTCGTATGTGAATAAAGCAGCCACACATAGTCGATTGGAGAAATTGGGTGGTATGATAGAAGACGACTATGGGTTCCTTACACTTCAAGATGGTGAGGGAATCGTCTGGGACAAAGTGGAATGCAGCGAGGCACAACTGGTGCGTCTGACTGACATGAAAGACCGTAAGATGTCTTGCTATGAGTTCTGTACCTTGATAGCTCCACGATTAGAGGAAATCGCACTCAGCGGAATCTGGGGAGGACATCGTATTATGGACTTTTATGCTAAAGTGGAAGACATGGGATTTACTATTCTCAGCGATACAGAGAAGAGTTATGACATCACGCTACATGTCACGAACGGCTTTTATGTTGAAGAAGGTGACAAACAATTCATCAACGGTATGGATTATATGTATCCCATGCCTGTTCCTATTATGGAGCCGGAGAAGATGCTGAAATGGTTCCGCCCATTAGTGCGGCAGTATAATCTTTCCTTTGGTGAAGATTTGACATTCCATTTCAAGAGTCTTTATGAACCTCCATACGATGAAAACTATTTAAGTGAATTCGACCCCAAAAATTTAACTCCAGAGCAGCAGGCCTGTAACAAGATTGCGAAATTGCTGCGTCATACTGACCTCAATCCTTTTCATAAAAAATGAATAACCGACGTGACTATAGTGGAGAATTCATAAATACATGCAAAGGGACTGTTCCGCTGAACAAAGCTTTGGATATTGTGAAATATTATCCCGACGAAGATATCATGTTGGGATTGTATGCTTATGCTGCTGATCATCAGGATAATTATGTTCTCAGAACGACACGGGCAGCACAAAAGCGGTTGAACCAGCCATACAATCCCGGACCTGTCGCCTCTCCGAATAATCTTCCACGTGGTAGGATGGATACTGAGCCTGAGGAAGAACAGGCTGTTGGCAACGTGCTGGATAATGATGTGGCTATGAAATACTGGCGACTACTGCAGGAATATCGATTCGTGGATGAGAAACGCCAGCTACTGGCGGAAACGACTCGTAAGCAGGCTATGTGTATCGCTGAGATGTTTGCGGAGAAACTGGGTCTGAAAGCCAAGTGGAAGACTTTCGAGATGTTCTGGAATATCAAGAATCTGGCGCAAGAGAAATATGATTTGCAGGAGAAGGGTTTGTTGCCTTCAAGATATAAGGAAATGGAGCTTATCTTTTCCGACTGACGTAACTGGCTGATAATCAATACAACTTCCCCCTATATAGTCCCTATTATAGTCCCTATATAGGGGCTTTTTCTTTTTTTGATGCCTTACCTTTGCAACCGCAAACAAGTTGCAAAAGTAACATTATTTATTAACCTGAGTGAAGTGAGTGACGGAAGTCTCATGAGTGAAAAGGTACCAATTTCAACACTTCTTCCTCACAAAACTCCAAAAAATGGAAACAATTAAAAGAGATTGTCAGAGTCAAGTAACGCTGGAGGGAATGATAACCTACGGCTTGTCAGAGAATGGTTTGCACACGGCAGACTTCCAGTGCTGTGAGGATGTCGTGATGAAGGCGTTCAGCGGACTGTGTAAGGTGCAGGTGATGAGGGACGGTAATGTGTATATCACAGAGTCTCCGAAGCGGATCCGTAATAAGCCTTTATTCCGTGATGATAACAGCTCGCTGTCTTTGGGACAGAACGGACAATATTATTTCGTGTTTACAATGCCTCAGGAACAGCTCTGTGAACTGCCTCAGAAGTTGGTGCGTCAGGCGAGTGCGATTGCTGAGAAAGTGTTGAGGGAGGTGATGTAAAGTTTAAAGTTTAGAGTTTAAAGTTTAAAGTTAAAGTCTAAAGTTATGAGTGTACATCTTATTGAGATAAGGGATGGGGTGAAGTATATGCGCCCCGTCCTCAACAGAGAGGAATATCTGAGGCTGAGAGACAGCAAGGAACAACAGGACATACTGAAAGCGGTACGTGAAAGTGACGAGCGTCAGAAGAAACGGCTGATACAGATGAACTACTCGTGTCTGCCTAACGAGGACGGTACGCTGAAGGAGGCTACCCGAATCACGACGACCATCGGTATGGATATCGACCACGTTCCTGCAGAGGAGTTGGAAGCCGTCAAGGGGCGTATCCTTGAGAAGAAAGAAGAACTGGGACTGCTGATGCTGGAGCTGAGTGCGCGTGGGGCTGGTTATCATCTGGTTTTCAGGCGGAGACCGGAACTGAGCCAGGAGGAGAACCTGGTGTGGGCGAGTGAACTGTTAGGCGTGGAGTATGACAAGGGTGCGAAAGACATTACCCGTGTGTTTTTTACTACGACTGCCAGTAAGGAGAATCTGTTGTTTCTCTCTGATGAGATTTTCGAGTGTAAGGAGGAACAGAGGTCTGATCATGTAAAAATGAGGAAAAACAAGGGAGTGGAGTCTGATGATAAGAAGATGGATATTAATCCTGTAAAGGTCGAGAGTCCTGATGACCGTATCTGGTTTATCGCCAAGGGGGTGATGAGGGAGAAGAACCTGAAGGAGTGTGACTTCCTGACTGACGGCAGCCGGCATACGGCGGTGAAGATCTTCCTGAGCGGAGCTACGCAGTTGTTGACGAAGGAGGAGATTAACGGAATCCTGACGGAGCTGATGCCTGAACACTGGGCTGACAAGAACATCCAGCAGTTAGTGGATGACTTTTATGAGGATTACACGAATCCCAGTCAGAAACTCTATAAGTACCAGGAGCATTTGTTTACCCAGAGCCAGCGGTTAGGTGACGGGGAAGAGGAGTCGGAAGCGGGTGCGGACGAGGATGCTTCTTCAGGTGGCTCGCAACTGTCGCTCAAGAAGATGCCACAGGGTGTGAGGGACTCCATTGAGGCTGTCGGTCCCACGATGGCAATGCCTGTCATGACAGCCATCTGTCCGTGTATCGGTACTCTGGCGACTGGTGTGGTGCTGGATGTGCACGGACAGAAGAAAGGGTTGAACCTGATTGCCTATATCGCAGGAGATTTCGCCAGCGGGAAAGGTGGCATCGATCCTGTCATTGATGCCTGGATGAGTGAGATGACGGCACTGGACAGGATGTACCAGCAACAGGAGGATGAGTGGAGAGTCAGGAAACGGGCGGCAAAGAATAAGAAAGAACAGCCTGAGGAACCGAAACTGCCTGTGCGTTATCTGACACTGAACAATACTGTGGCTAACCTGGCTGAGCGTCTGGCGAATACGGAGGGAAAGCATGCCTTCTCCTTTACGCCTGAGGCTGACACTGTGGCACAGAAATGGAAGTCGACCATGAGTGATTTCTCCGTGATGCTGCGTCAGAGCTATGACGGCACACGCTACGACCGTGAGGCTCGTAGTGCCGACGCGGTGAATGTCCATATAGAGCGTCTGCTGTGGAATGTGACGATGTGCGGCACTCCTGATGCGCTGTATCGTGTCGTCAGCAACTACACCGATGGCTTTCAGAGTCGTGTCGCTGTCGCACGGACTCCTGATAATACTTTCGCACCTTTGGAGGAGAAACCTTATGTCCTGACTCCCCAACAGACGGAGCGCATCCGTCAGATAGCTCACCTCTTACCTTTGATGCAGGGTGAGGTGGTGCTGCCGAAACTGGAGCAGCATGGTCGTAAATGGGTGGAGGACATCCGTCTGCTGACGATGAAGAATGACGATAAGGTGATGGCTCGTCAGCGTTTCCGTGTCTGTGTGACGGCACAACGGATGACCTGTTGCCTGATGCTCTGCAAAGTGTGTGAGACTCTCATCCAGAAACATGGGGTGAATGGGGCTGAGACGCTGCTAAAACAAAACCCAACTCTCTGGAAACAACTGTTGCTGAAAGCGCAAATACCAGCTCTGTTGGAAACTTATGACATCATTGCCAACTCTCTCTTGGAGAATGCGCTGTATTTCTTTCGTGACCGTATTGAGGACGCTTTCAACAGTCGTGACTATGCCGGCAACAACGAACGTCGTCGTATGGGTAGGAACGACTCTATCTATGAGCGTCTGGACATGCAGTTTACCATCGAGCAGGCAATGCAGCAAACTGTAGCTATCAAAGGTGCCAACGTGACACATAACAGTGTGCGGCAGATGCTGAAAAACTGGAAGAGACAGGGGCTGATCATGAAAACGGAGACGGGAAGGTTCCAGAAGATGCAAGTGGGTGTGTCATGAAGGTCATTGGTCATGAAGGTCATGAAGGTTTTTATGATTAAGATTGAGAATAACATGAAATGTTTTGTGCGTCTATGGCGACTGCTGGAGCACACGAGACAGTATCTGGACGCACATTATAAGCGCTTCTGTGTACGTCATGTGCTGATCCTGTGGTTTAAAGGGGATGCTACCGACGACTTTATCTGGGAGGTGTGCAACAAGACTGTCGTTAATGAAGAGACTGTCTGCGGCTGGGACTTGTTGCCGCTGCCCTCGCTCTTTCCACGTCAGCATCGTGAACTGCTACGGGCTATCGTGGCGGTAAGGTTGGATATCGGGATGCGGAAGGTCGACCTGAAAGCGCTTGATGCAGCCTACAGCATCGTCTTCCCACATAGTACACCGATTAATGTCTGTAAGAAATAATGTTAAGTTTAAAGTTTAAAGTGTGAAGTTAAAGATATGAATACAGCAAGAGGAATGCGGAACAATAATCCGCTGAATATCGTACAGAGTTCCAGTTTCAAGTGGAACGGTGAGGTGATGGCAGAAGAGAAGATCTTCTGTGTGTTTGAAACGATGGGGCAGGGGTGTCGTGCTGCCCTGAAACTGCTCCGGACGTATTACGAGAAACATAAGTGTACCACCATCAGCAGGATTATCCGACGGTGGGCTCCAGAGACTGAGAATAACGTACAGGCGTATATCCGAAGTGTCTGCCGGATGACTGGCATCGGGGCTACGACTCCTTTGCCGCCGATGAAGGAGGAGACTAAGGTGGTATGGTGTGACATCGTCCTCGCGATGGCGACGGTGGAATGCGGTCTGAATGCCAAAGACCGGGAGGAATTTGCTCCTTACATCGATATCGGGTGGAAGTTGCTGAATCCGTGAGTATGATATTTCACATTCTTCTTGCTTTTCTTGCAATTTTTTCCTAAATTTGCAGCAGTCTAAAAATATAAACCAAAATGTTATGAACGAGAAGTTTCCATACGGTTATGATCTGAATGCCTATATCGACAAGGCGTTCGAGCAGATGAAGGCTGACTTTCCCTGGGCAACGAGGGACATGATAGCGGAACACATCTGTTACGGTATCGAGAAAGTGGGGGATGACTATCAGTATGTCAGGTATTACTCGTTTTGTAGTCCAGAAATTCTCAATGTGGACAGTGAAGAGTTTATCCGTCGGCTGACCAAAGAACATGACTGGGAACTGGGAAAAGCCAATCCCGTGAAGGAATGCATCGATGTGCAAGCCTCTAACAGATGCAGCGGTGACTGGTTCCTGGAATGCTATCAGATTCAGAAACATGAGAAGGGCGGCTATTCGGTTTATGTAACGGCTGGCAACCGCTCGGCAGGCGGGTCAAAGACGGTCTTTATTCCTGCCTCCTATTTCAAGCTGAGCTGGGAAGAGTTTCTGGATAAGTATCTCGATTTGGCTACCCCCGGCTCTTTTTACGTGGGCAGGGTCGATCTTGAGCGAGATCCTCGCATTAAAGAGTTTTTGGGCTTCTCAAAATAGCTATGTTTACATAAAGAGATTATAAATTATAAGCCAATTGTTATGGGAAAAAGCATTTTTCTGATTGCCGTAGTGATGATGCTTATGGCATGCGGAAGCAAGAAGACACAGAAGACGCTGAAGTGGAACGGTCACGGATTCAGTTACTGAACGCTTGCAATCTACAGCTCACCTTCGGGTGGGCTTTTTTCTTCATTTGATGTGACAAATATGTGTGTAGTGGTAAAAACCTGTCATATCTCATATTTAGAGTTATATGCGTGTATTTTGCTTCCAAATTCGATAAAAATGCGAATTTGGAGATAAAATTCTATAAAATAGAGTGATTTTAGGCGAAAACAGTACAAAGCTAATATTTTTTTTATTATATTTGCACCAAAATTACTCAGTATGACATTACAAAAGTGGATTGAAGATAGAGCTATTCATGGTTTTCCTACGTTTTCTGTTGAGGATGTAAGGGCTGCTGACTTGTGCTCTTCAGAACAGATTCTTCAAAATGAACTTTCCAGACTTAGTTCAAACAAGACTATAGCCAGTGTATATAGAGGGTATTACGTTATTATTCCCACTCAATATGTGTTGCGTGGATCTGTGCCAGCAACCTATTATATTGATCAGTTAATGTCGTATCTGCAAAAGCCTTACTATGTATGTATGCTTAGTGCAGCCGAGATGCTTGGTGCAGCTCATCAGCGTCCCCAGCAATTCTCTGTAATGACGACTTTTCCTAAGCGTAGGACAGTCTCTACTCGTAATGTAACCATAGATTGGTTTTATCGGGATGGATTGCCAGAGGAAGCTCTGATTACAAAAAATACAGAGACGGGAACTATCCGCATATCTAATCCTCTTTTAACAGTCGCTGACCTTGTGCAGTATCAGCAACATGTGGGTGGATTGTCGCGAGTCGCCACCATACTTGAAGAACTTTCAGAGCAGATTGACATTAATAAGCAGTTTACGCCACTTGCAACTTATGTGAAAAAGGTTGTATGGCAACGACTTGGCTATATACTTGAAAATGTCGTTGGGGAAAAGAAGTTAGCAGATAAATTGTATGAACAGCTTCGTACATCATCGGGTTATTTCAAATATCAACCTTTGAGTACATCGGCAGAAGATAATCCATCTGTCAGAGACAGCCGGTGGAAGATAAACATAAACGTAGAAATAGAAACAGACGATATATGATTAACAGAATAGCGATACAACAGTGGAGTGAGCATGCTCCCTGGATAGATAATGCACAGATTGAACAAGATCTGATTATATGTCGTGCCTTGGTTTCCATCTTTAGCGATGAGTTCCTTGCATCGCAGTTGGCATTCCGAGGTGGAACAGCTTTGCATAAACTCTATCTCTCGCCTCAGCCTCGATATAGTGAGGACATTGATTTGGTTCAGATTACTCCTGGACCAATCAAGCCAATCATGTATCGATTAGGGGAAGTGCTTGACTGGTTACCAGACAGGGTAACTAAGCAGAAACGATATAATAATACTATGCTGTTCCGCGTGGAGTCTGAAATATCACCAACGGTACAGATACGTCTGAAAGTTGAAATCAACTGCTTCGAACATTTCAACGTACTTGGGCTGACAAAGATTCCGTTAAAAGTGGAGAATTCATGGTTCACAGGAGAGGCCGAACTGACGACCTATCATTTCGAGGAATTGTTGGGAACCAAACTTCGTGCCCTTTACCAGCGAAAGAAGGGGCGCGACCTCTTTGACCTTTATATTGCCTTACAGCGAAAGGATGTGGATGTTGATAAAGTCCTTCAATGCTACAAGAAATACATGGAGTTTGTGGTTGACAAGGCTCCGTCCTATAAGCAGTTCGTCAATAATATGCAAGAGAAAATGGAAGATCCAGAGTTCACCAACGATTTGCAATCTCTTTTGCGTCCAGGCATAACATTCAATGCAAGTTATGCCTATCCGCTGATTTATGAAACATTTATTGATAGGATGGAGGGGAAAAGAGATTGAATAGTCTAAAGAGTAGGATACGAACTTGAATAATTTGAAGTTTGCTGTATGAAAGTAGATTTTCGTAAATGGTCTTTGACAGACAAAAAAGAGCTAATGGAATTATGCAATGCTGTTGATAGAACATTTTTGTCTGACAGATTGCCTAACCCATACACAGACGATGATGCTGATTGGTGGCTGAATATGGTTGCCAAAAGCGAGAGTGTTGACGGGACTTTTCGCGCTATGCTCATGGATGGAAAAATTATTGGTAGTGTTTCCGTTGAGCGAAAAGCAGACAATAGGCTTGAAGGGGAATTAGGTTATATGTTATTGAAAGATTATTGGAATCGAGGTCTGATGAGCCAAGTTGTGGGACAAGTATGTGAGATTGCGATAAGGGAACTTGGTCTCAATCGAATTACGGCAAACGTTTTTCATTCCAATGTGGCATCACAGCGTGTCCTACTTAAGAATGGTTTTATACTGAAAGAAATTATGTACAAAGCAGTTATAAAAGGAGATAACGTGTATGACATTCTCATTTACAGCTTATTGAGTAATGTCCAATAATACTACTGATGCAATTTAATCGCGTTAATAGTTTATTTCTGTTAAGAAATTATAGATATGGTAGGCATAAATTCATACATCAATGGTCTTGACCTCTCTGCACTGAATGAGTATTGTATTAATCATGGTCGATTGACACAATATGCTAAAGGTGATTATTTCATAAAAGCAGGTGAAGAGTCTCGCTTTATTGGGTTTGTTAAATGTGGATACTTCAACTACATGGTACATAATTCCTCAGAACAAAAAGACTGTATTACTGGTTTTGCCTTTGAGGGCGAGTTCGTGGGCGATTACCCAAATTGTCTTTCAAGCAAGATGTCAGAAGTGACTATTGTGGCAGAAACTTCTTGTAAGGTCTTTCTATTAGCAGGTGAAGAATTGCGAAAACTATTAGATTCCAATGGTATGAGAGAGCTTAAGCAAGCCATATCCGACCATCTCTTTTCGCAGGTCTATACACAATATCTTGATACCTATCGCATGACCACCAGAGAGCGGTATAAGCGTTTACTCCTTCGTTGTCCTGAAATAGTACAAAGTATCAACCTAAAAGACATAGCCTCTTATCTAAAAGTTACACCAACAACTATCAGCAACATACGTAGAGAGATAACTTTTGGGCTGTAAATTCTCAAAATGTTTTGAGAGTTTGCCCTAATGACGTTTCTTTTACTTTCAATTGTGCTTAGGCTTACAAATAAACTATTACTTTTGTACACAAAAAGCACAATATGAATATCGTTATCATCGGAGCCACCTCGGGTATTGGTAAAGCTCTTTTCGAGAAATATGCAAATGAGAACAATAGAATCGGCATTATTGGACGACGAGCACATTTGGTTGACGAATTGTATCATAAATATCCATCCAAGGCCATTCCTGCTAAAGCTGACATTACCAACTTGGAAGAGATTGGGCAAGCCATTTGTACTCTTCATGAAACGTTAGGGCACATTGATCTTGCTATCGCGTGTGCTGGTACTGGTGAGATTAACGCCACTCTTGACTATGCCGTGGAGCGTCCAACTATTGATACTAATGTCGTAGGTTGGACATTTGTCATTGACATGCTCTACCACATTTTCGAACGACAAGGCTGCGGCTATCTTGTTGCCA
>JAEEGH010005200.1_pt1 | contig 32873 bp, 34 predicted proteins | sample 9134181 | NCBI WGS metagenome assembly JAEEGH01 (sample SAMN16246544, study PRJNA631951) | gut metagenome | biome: gut microbiome; feature: rumen; material: DP-attached | host: Bos | place: Iran: Karaj | collected 2018-10
GGGCTCTGGCCGCGGTCGGCCTCCAGCCGGAAATGCTCGAACATCTCCTGCTGCTCGTCCTCGGGGAGGAGGTCGTCGCGGGTTTCGTCGCTCATCGTGCGGCGATCTTGGCCTGGCTGGTGGTCAGTTTGAGGTGGATGGCCGTCCCCAGCGCAGCCGGCGCTCCCACATGGAAGGCAGGCGTCTGCTGATAGACGACGGCACTGAGGGTATCCTGATAGGTCTGGACGGTTTCGTCGTAAGATACGTTACCCAGATTGAGGGAATTCTCGAAAAGGTTGTCGCGCGCGACGGGGAGAGTGAAGCCGATCAGGTAGGGAATGAAGGTCTCGTTCTCGTCGGGCGAAAGTCCGAGAAGCAGATCCACGGGAGTCTCGGCTTCCACTTCGGTGCCGGGAGCGACGTAACGACCCTTGATGAACTGGTCCAGTACGTTGTTGGTGGCCAGGTCTTCCCGGTAAGCCAGTTTTCCGACAGTCAGGCCACTCGATAGAATCTCGGTTTTAGCCTGTCGCAGCGAGTATCCCACCAGGTTGGGCATCTTGACCATCTTGGTCTGGCTGGAGTTGATGGTCAGTTTGATGGTACGGTTCTTCTTGACCTGGCTTCCCGGGGCGGGGTTCTGGGAGAAGACATGTCCTTTCTCCATCCGTTTCACGTACACCGAATCCACGACCACGGTACGGATATCATGGCGTTTGGCCACAATCTTCGCATCGGGCACCGAGAGATTGGTGAAATCGGGCACGGTGATGACCTGGTTGTGCCGGGTCAGGGCTTTCAGGCTCAGTTGCGTGACGATGAGCAGGGCGACGAAAAAGAGGATGGCCAGTACGACATTCCTCAGGATCCAGCGCCCGGTCGGTTTATTATCCTTATCTACTTCCATAACTGAGCAAAGTTAAGAAATAATCTTGTAAAAACTGTCTCTTTCGACGGCTTTCCATCCGGCGGCGGCGGTTTTTTCTTTCAACTCGCTGACGGAGAGGGTTGGACGCTGGTCTTCGGCTCCGGCCAGGGAATAAATCTTCGTGGAGTCGTTGATGGTGCCGTCCAGGTCGTCGGCGCCCCATGCCATGGCTTCGATGGCGAGGTCTTTGCCAAGCATCGGCCAGTATGCTTTGATGTGCGGGATGTTGTCGAGAGCCAGGCGCGCGATGGCGAAGGTGCGGAGCACTTCCTCGTCGGCGATTTCTCCCAGCGCGGAAAGCGCATTGTCGCGGGCCCGGAATTTCAGGGGGATGAAGGCGTTGAAACCGCCAGTCTCGTCCTGCAGTTCGCGCAGGGAGAGCAGGTGGTCGATGCGGTCGTCCCGGCTTTCCATGTGGCCGAAGAGCATCGTGCAATTGGTGGGGATGCCCATCCCGTGGGCGATGCGGTGGATCTCGAGCCAGCGTTCGCCCGTGCATTTGTCGGGGCAGATCTGCCGGCGGATGTGCGGTGCGAAAATTTCGGCGCCGCCGCCCGGCATCGTGTCGAGTCCCGCTTCCCGCAGCGCCTGCAGGCAGGCCTCGGCAGTGAGTCCGTTGTAGCGGCACATATCGTCGATTTCAACGGCCGTGTAGGCCTTGATGGCGATGGGTTTTCCTGATGTTTCGTGTTGCTGGGCAAAGCTGCGAACCAACGCGATGATCTGGCGGTAGTAGTCGAAGGACTGGCCGGGCTGGACGCTGCCTACGATGTGGATTTCAGTCATGCCGGGCCGGAACTTGCTTTCGCAGTAGGGAAGGATGTCTTTCAGATCCAGACTCCAGGCACCGGGCTGGGAGGCATCGTCCCGCCGGTAGGCGCAGAAACGGCACCGGTGGGCGCAGATATTAGAAGGCTCGATGTGGAAGTTGCGGTTGTACCACACGCGATCGCCGTTGCGCGAGCGGCGCACAAAAGAAGACGCCGCCTGCAATTCCGGCAGGGGCGCCTCATAAAGTTCCAGCAGTGCTTTCCGGGAAAGTCTTACCAAAGATCCTCGGAGCTGACGGTCAGTTTCTTGCGGCCGTGACGACGGCGCGCGGCAAGGACGCGACGTCCGTTGGGCGTGGACATTCTTTCACGGAAACCGTGCTTGTTGCGACGCTTGCGCTGAGAAGGTTGAAAGGTACGTTTCATATCTGAATCTATTTATTTCTCAATTTCGGGACCGCAAAGATAGCGCTTTTTTGCTGATCTGCAAATTTTATTGCGAGATAATCACAATCTTCTTTTCCTCAAACCACGGATTGTCGAACCAGGCGGAAATCTTTGCCTGATAGAACCTTGCCGGATCGATGCGGCACTGCCGGGCGCAGGTTGCGATTTCCGTGTCAAGGTCGCCGCCCTTGAGGTAGAGCACGGCCTTCGTGCATTTGTGCCGGATCCAGGGATAGAACGTGGCCAGGTCGGTGACGGCCCGCGATACCACGTAGTCGTATTGTCCGGGGAGGGTTTCGACCCGGGCGTTCACACAGGTTACGTTGTCGAGCTCCAGCCCGTCGGCCACGGCCTGGGCAACTTTGATCTTCTTGCCGATGGAATCGCAGAGGGTAAAGCGGCACTGTGGGAAAAGGACGGCCAGCGGGATACCGGGAAAACCGCCTCCTGTCCCCACGTCGAGAATCGTGCTTCCGGCCGGAAAGTCGATGACTTTGGCGATGGCCATCGAATGCAGGATGTGATGGGTCAGGAGCTGGTCCATATCCTTGCGCGAGATGACGTTGATGCGCGCGTTCCATTCCCGGTACAGCCCTTCCATGGCTGCATACCGGGTCAGCTGGTCTTCGGTCAGGCCGGGGAAGTAATCAGTCAGCTTTTCCATCGGCGGGATTCTCCACAATCTTTTCGAGTTGTTTCCGGGCCCGGCTGATCCGGGTCTTGACCGTGCCCAGCGGAAGTCCCAGTTCGCGGGCGATATCCTCGTAGGCGTAGTCCTTGATGAAACGCAGTTCCGCCACCTGCCGGTAACTTTCCGGCAGACGCTGGATGCCCGAAATCAGTTCGCTGACGGCCTGGTCGATGATGAGCTCTTCTTCCGGCGTGGTGGCGGCCATGACGTCGAGGGCGTCCCGTTCTTCAGAGATAGGCACGGAATTGATGGAGGCACGGCTGCGGCGCAGGTGGTCGATCGCTTCGTTCTGGGCAATGTTGTAGAGCCAGGTGGAGAAGGCATATTGGGAATTGTACTTGTCGATGTTCATGAAAGCCTTCTCGAAACTGCGCTGGCAGATGTCTTCGGCATCCTCCACCACGGTGACATATTTCAGGATGTGGGTCATCAGCGAGCCGCGGTACTTCTCCAACAGGAGCGCAAAAGCACCCTGGTCGCGTTGCAGTGCCAGTTCCACGAGGGCGATGTCCTCGAGTTTAGTGGGCTTCTCTCCAGTTTTTGCCATAGTTGCATTCGGTGATGAGCGGGACTTTCAGCGTACAGACGCCTTCCATCTCCTGTTTGACGATTTCCACGATGCGGTCGCGTTCATCGGGTACGACGTCGAACACCAGTTCGTCGTGTACCTGGAGTACCATCCGGCTCCGAAGCTGTTCAGCTTCCAGCCGGCGGCTGACGGCAATCATGGCCAGTTTGATGATGTCGGCCGCACCGCCCTGGATCGGGGCGTTGATGGCGTTTCGTTCGGCCAGGCCGCGCGCCACGGCGTTACGGCTGTTGATGTCGGGCAGGAAACGTTTGCGGCCGAACAGCGTCTCCACATAGCCTTTCTCTCGCGCGTCGGCGACAACCCGTTCCATATAGGCCTTCACCCCGGGATAGCTCTGGAAGTAGGCATCGATAAACGCTTTCGCTTCGCCGCGTCCGATGCCCATCCGCTGTGACAGACCGAAAGCCGAAATGCCGTAGATGATGCCGAAGTTGGCCACCTTGGCGTGCCGTCGCTGCTCGGCCGTCACGGATTCGGGTGCGACGTGGAAGATGCGGGCTGCGGTGGCGCGGTGCACGTCGGCACCGTGGGCGAATCCTTCCACCAGATGCGGGTCGCCGCTCAGGTGAGCCATCAGCCGCAGTTCGATCTGGGAGTAGTCGGCCGATACGATCCATCCTTCGGGATCGCTCGGGACAAACGCTTCACGGATCTTCATGCCCCGTTCCGTCCGGATGGGAATGTTCTGCAGGTTGGGCTTGAGACTGCTCAGGCGGCCGGTCGCTGTGAGGGCCTGGGTGAAGGTGGTGTGGACTTTCCCGTCGGCCGGACTGATCAGGGCGGGCAGGGGGTCGATATAGGTGGACAACAGCTTCTTAATCGCGCGGAACTCCAGGATCTTGCCCACAAGCGGATGGCGGTCGGCAATCTCGCTGAGCGTTTCTTCGTCGGTGGGATAGCTGTCACGTTTTTTCTTGGCGCGAGGGTTGAGGTTGAGCTTTTCGTAGAGCACGATGCCGATCTGGCGGGGGGAGGAAAGATTCAAGGTCGGCTCTCCGGCCAGCTCACGGGCTTCCTGCTCGATTTGTCCCAGTTCTTTCGACAGTACGCGGCTGTACGCGCCCAGCATCTGCGGATCGATCCGTACGCCATCGGTTTCCATCCGGGCCAGGATGCTGATCAGCGGCATCTCGATGCGGGTGTAGAGGTCCCACAGGTGCTGCTCCTGCAGTTCTTTTTGAAGCAGGGGCTCGATCAGGCCGGCTGCGACGCATTCCTTGCCGCCCGTCTTGTGCTCGAAATCAAAGAGCATCAGCTGGCCGTCGGTGCCACTTTCGGCCAGGTCCGTGTCCAGATAGGCAGCCGCGAGGGTCTCCAGTTTGTGGCTCCGTTCGGGATTGAGCAGGTAGTGCATGATCTCGATGTCGTGGAGTGGTCCCCGAAGGGCGGTGTGCTTCAGTCCGAAACCGCATTTGATGATCTGTTCGTCACCCAGCAGCGGTGCCGCCTCGGCATAAGAAAGGGCACAGTATCGGTTTCCACAGGCCAGGATGACGGAATCCGACAGGCGGACGGTTACGCGGCCGGTCACGCGGGCTTCCCGGAAAATATCTGCGGTGGAAGCCTCGGTGCAATCGAAGGCTTTCCGCTGCGGCTCGCGCACCTGTTCCAGGTTGGGGACGAGGCCGCGCAGGGAGTTGAATTCGTAATGGTTGAAGAGCGCTGCGACCCGATCTTCGTGGGGCCGGCCCATGCGGAGTTGTGCCTCTTCGACAGGGATGTCGACGTCGGTTTTGACGGTGACCAGGGTTTTGCTCAGGTCGAGATGGGGCAGGGCTTCCCGGAAGGCGGCCTGCTGCTTCGGCGGGAGTTCATCGAGATGCGCTTCGATTCCCTCCAGGGAACCGTATTTCGCGACCAGCTTGCGGGCTCCCACTTCACCGATTCCGGCGACACCCTTCACGTTGTCGGCCGCATCACCCCAGATGGCCAGAATGTCGATGATCTGGCGGGGATCGGCGATGCCGTACTGGCTGCAGATGGCTTCTTTCGAGAGAATCTCGTTGTCTGCACCGGCCTTGCCGGGTTTGTATTGGAAAATGTGGTCATCCACAATCTGGCCGAGGTCTTTGTCGGGGGTGACCATATAGACGTCGAAGCCTTGTCCGGCAAACTGCCGGGCTACCGTGCCGATGACATCGTCCGCCTCGAAACCGGGTTTCATCAGCACCGGGATGTCGAGGGCTTCCACAATTTCCTTCAAGGGTTCGAGTGCCGCCTTGACCAGTTCGGGCGTGGCCGTCCGGGTGGCCTTGTATTCCGGGTACATCTCGTGCCGGAAGGTACCTCCCGGGGGGTCGAACATCACGGCAAGGTGAGACGGCTGTTCCCGGGCGATCAGTTCCAGCAGGTATTTGGTGAATCCGAAGAGGATGGAAGTATCTTCTCCCTTGGAATTCATCATGGGCCTTCGCAGGAAAGCGTAGTACATCCGGAAAATCAGGGAATGTCCGTCAATCAGGTAGAGCGTATTCATAACTTACAAATATAATGCTTTTTTTCGTCGGTTTACAAAATGAAAAACAAGGTTGAAAATTTTGTAAAAATTTGCTGGAGTTGTTACGAATTGTTATATTTGCATAGAATGTGAAATAATTATCTTAACCAATATGGATATTACACCTCTGCTTTCGAACAATGCCCTGAGCATGCGCCGTTCCCAGATTCGCGACCTGCTCAGCGTGGCGACCCGGCCCGAGATCATCTCCTTTGCCGGTGGCTTCCCCAATCCTGAAACCTTTCCGCTGGAACAACTCAAATCCATCATGCAGGACGTCCTCGACCAGGAGGGCTACGCGGCACTTCAATACGGCTCCACTGACGGCGTCCTCTCGCTCCGCCAGGAAATATCCAAGTTATACAAACGCGAAGAAGGACTTGATGTTCCGGTCAAGAATATTATGATCACGACGGCTTCGCAGCAGGCCCTTGACCTGGTCTCCCGCGTGTTCATCAATCCGGGAGACGTGGTGGTCTGCGGACTTCCGTCCTATCTGGGTGCACTTCAGGCATTCTGGTCGTATCAGGGACAACCTTACGGCCTGCGTCATAACCGCGGCCTCGACGAGGCCTGCAACGTCCTCTGTGCGACGGGCAAGAAGCCGAAGTTCCTCTATTCGATCCCGGACTTCCAGAACCCCTCGGGTGAGACGATGACGCTCGAAGAGCGCGAATACGCCGTGGAGGTGGCCCAGAAGTATGATCTGCTGATCGTCGAGGATACCCCGTATAAGAACATCCGTTTCGCGGGAGAACGCCTTCCGTCGATGTATTCGATGGCACCCGACCGCGTCGTGATGCTCGGCACTTTCTCCAAGACCTTCGTCCCGGGCTTCCGTCTCGGCTGGGTGGTCGCTCCCGACAACGTCATCGACCGTCTCATTGTGGCCAAACAATCGGCCGACCTCTGCACCCCGGCTTTCAACCAGCTGGTCGCGGCTCGCTACCTGGCTTCCGGAGCGTACGACGAAAACCTGAAGAAGACCTGCGCCCTCTACAAACGCAAGAAAGACCTGATGATCCAGGCCTTCGAAAAGTATATGCCCGAAGGCGTGAAATGGACGAACCCGGAAGGCGGTCTGTTCCTCTTCCTGAAACTTCCCAAACAGTATGACTCGCGCGAACTGTTCGACCTCGCCATCAAGGAAAACGTGGCGTTCGTCACCGGCGATGCCTTCCATTGCGACGGAACCGGCAAGCACACCTTGCGCATGAATTTCTCCTTCGCGACCGACGAGAAGATCGATGAGGGCGTCCGGCGGCTGGCCAACGCCATCCGGCAGTTGTATGCCAAATACGGAAACGCTTAGATCATCGTGGCGAGATTGGCCGTGAAGAGTTTGACGGCCATGGCCAACAAGATGATTCCGAAGATTTTACGGAGAATGTAAATGACGGTTGGGCCGAGCACTCGCTCGACCCAATCGACGTATTTGAGCACGAAGTAGACCACCACCATGTTGAGGGCGATGGCCACGATGATGTTCTGGATCGCATATTCTGCCCGCATCGATATGAGGGTGGTCAACACACCGGCGCCGGCAATCAGGGGAAAGATGATGGGCACGGCGTTGGCGGCCGAAGCGGGACCGTCGTTGTTGATGATCTCCCGGCCCAGGATCATTTCCATGCCATAGATGAAGATGATGATGGCGCCCGCTACGGCGAATGAGTTGATTTCCACCCCGAAGAGGGAGAGAAGTCCTTCGCCTGCAAAGAGGAAGGCCACCAGGATGGCGAACGAGATGAGCGCGACCTTCAGCGGACCGATCTTGGCGCCTTTGCTGCGCAGGTCGATGATGATGGGCAACGAACCCGTGATGTCGATGATGGCGAACAGTACGATGAACGCACTGATGATTTCTTTGAAGCTGAAACTCATATCTCTCTCATTTTGGTGCCGCAAAAATACAATATTTTTCTAACTTTGTATTTTGTCATTCCCGGTTGACTCAGGTCATTCCCGGCATGACCGGGAATCTGGATACGAATCGATAACATAAGATACTTTAAAGATGAGAAAAAAAATCGTTGCCGGTAACTGGAAGATGAACACCACCGTTACCGAAGGAGTGGAACTCGCAAAAAGCATTGTTGCCAAAGTTAATGAAATCCCTGTCGGCGTTTCGCTGGTCGTAGCGCCGCCGTTCACGCACCTGACCTCCGTGGCAGAAGTCCTGAAGGGCAGCCCCGTCGCCCTCTCGGCCCAGAATTGCGCCGACCAGCCGAAAGGTGCCTATACCGGGGAAGTTTCGGCCGAAATGCTGAAAGATGCGGGCTGCAGCTATACGATTCTTGGTCACTCCGAGCGTCGTGAATACTACGGAGAGACCTCCGAAAAACTCGTCAAAAAGATGGCCCTGGCTTTCGAGAACGGCCTGAAGGTGATCTTCTGCGTCGGTGAGAAACTGGCCGAACGGCAGGAAGGCCAACATTTCGACGTGGTTTCCGCTCAGATTTCGGAAGTCCTCTTCGGCCTGACGCCCGCACAGATGGCGAAAGTGGTCATCGCTTATGAACCAGTCTGGGCCATCGGAACCGGTGTCACGGCTACCTCTGAGCAGGCACAGGAAATCCACGCTTTCATCCGCAAGACGCTGGCCGCTCATTTCGGCGAAGATGTCGCGGCGAAGACGACCATCCTGTATGGCGGCAGCTGCAAGCCTTCCAATGCACAGGAACTCTTTGCATGCCCCGATATCGACGGCGGTCTTATTGGCGGCGCTTCGCTCAAGGCCGACGACTTCATTGCCATCGCGAAGAGCTGATTATGAAACGGATCCATCTCCTCATCGCATTCCTGCTCTTTGTTAATCTCGCTCCGCTGCGGGCGGACGAAGGTATGTGGCTGCCGGCCTTGATCTCACAACGCATCGGGGATATGCAGCAAAACGGTTTCCGGCTCACGGCCGAAGATATCTACAGTGTCAACCAGGCGTCGCTGAAAGACGCTGTCCTTCTGTTCGGCGGCGGTTGCACCGGAGAACTGGTGTCCGACGAAGGCTTGCTGCTGACCAACCACCATTGCGGCTACAGCTACATCCAGCGCCACAGCAGCGTGGAGCACGACTACTTGAGAGATGGTTTCTGGGCGATGTCCAAGGCTGAGGAGTTGCCCAACAAGGGCTTGACGGTCAGTTTTCTCGAGCGGATGGAAGACGTCACCGGCATCATCCTGAAAGGATATGAGTCCAGTATGAGCGAGGCCCAGCGCGACACTTTGATCCGGGAAAATAGGGACAAGCTTATCAAGCAGGTAACCCAGGCAGGCAAAGGCCTCTCCGCCCGTGTCGAAGCCCTTTACTACGGCAACCAGTATTTCCTTTTCGTGTACAAGGTGTATCGTGATGTCCGTCTGGTGGGCGCCCCGCCATCCTCTATCGGTAAGTTCGGCGGCGAGACCGACAACTGGATGTGGCCCCGCCATACCGGTGACTTCTCTATCTTCCGCATCTATGCCGACAAGGACAACGAACCCGCTGACTATTCGCCCGACAATGTGCCGTACCGTCCCAAACGCTTTTTCCGTATCTCCCGCGCCGGCGTAAATGCAGGCGATTTCACTTTCGTTTATGGCTGCCCCGGCAGCACGAAGGAGTATGTGACGGCCGAAGAGGTCCGCTATGTGGGCGAGGTCTCTGATCCTCAGAAAATTGCGCTCCGTACGCAGCGGCTTGACATCCAGAAGAAGTATATGATGCAATCGCAGGCCGTGCGCATCCAGTATTCGTCGAAATTTGCATCCGTGGCCAACGCCTGGAAGAAGTGGCAGGGCGAGTCGGGCGGCATTAAGCGTCTGGGCACCGTGGCCGCCAAGAAGGCCTATGAGGCCCGCTTCAAAGAATGGGCGAAAGGTACCCGCTATGACGGACTCGTAGAACGGCTCGATTCGCTCTATGCCCTGCGGAATCCTTATTATCTGGCCAGCGAGTACAACACCGAGACAGTGCGTGCCGTCGAGCTCTTGTCTTTTGCTGCGAATGTGCAGAGCCGGCTTCGTGCCGACCGTCCGGTCGAGGACCTTGCTGAATCATTCTTCAAGGATTACTACCAGCCCATCGACGAAGAGATTTTCGTGGCGATGCTGCAGGCCTTCGACGAGCATATGTCGGACACATTCAAACCGGCTTACTTCAAGGAACAGCTGGCAGCCCACGGCAGCCTGGCTGCTTGGCGTGATGAAATCTTCGCCCAGTCGCTGTTCACCGACAAGGCGAAGGTCGTCGCCCTGACGCCTGCCGATGCCGACCGCATCGCGGCCGACCCGGCCCTCCAGTTGGCCGATGCTTTTGCCACATGGTTCGCCGGCGACATCCGCCCCGTAGTCCAACGCCTGAACGGCGAGATTAACCTGGCTTACCGCGACTATATGCGGGGCCAGATGGAGTTCGAGCCCGACAAGATCTTCTATCCCGACGCGAACCTCACGCTTAGGGTGGCGTACGGACATGTGGAAGGTTACTCTCCCGCCGACGGTATCGACTACCGGCCCGTGTCCACGCTCAAGGGTATCATGGAGAAAGACAACCCCGACATCTTCGACTACAACATCCCGCAGACCCTGCGCGACGTCTATGCCGAAGGCGGCCATGATAAACAACCTGTCTGCTTCCTGGCCACGAACCATACGTCCGGCGGTAACTCCGGCAGTCCGGTGATCAATGCCGACGGCGACCTCATCGGCATCAACTTCGACCGTGTGTGGGAGGGGACGATGAGCGACATCGTCTTCGATCCCGAATACTGCCGCAACATCTCGCTCGACATCCGCTACTTGCTCTTCATCGTCGACAAGATCGGGCACGCCGCCTATCTGTTCGATGAAATGTGCTTTGCCGATTAGGGTGTCCGGCTAACGACAGAAACGTTTGTACCGATATCGAAGCCATGGATTACATCGTTGTGCATATCAACATCACGCCCTTCAGTGAAGAGCGGGCCGAAATCGTGGAGGCCGAGATCGCTGAGCTGGGATTCGACAGTTTTACAGTCGAGGAACCGTTGCTCAACGCCTTTATCCCGCATGAGCTCTTCTCGGAACCCCATCTGAAAACCGTGCTCAGCGGTTTTGTCGGCGGCGAATTCACCGTATCGCATACCGTCGAGCTGGTGAAGGAGCAGAACTGGAATGCCGTGTGGGAAAGCGATTTCGAACCGGTCGTCGTAGGCGACCAGGTCACGGTCCGGGCGACGTACCACAAGAATCTGCCGCGGACCCGCTACAATATCGTCATCGATCCGCAGATGAGCTTCGGCAGCGGACATCACCAGACCACGACGATGATGATCGAGCAGTTGCTGGAATACCGGAAGTTGTTGAAAGGCAAAGCGCTGCTCGACATGGGTTGCGGTACGGGAATTCTCGCTATCGTGGCTGCCAAACTCGGTGCTGCCATTCCGGTACATGCCGTGGACATTGATCCGCGCTGCTGCCGCTCTACCGTAGCCAACGCACGGCGGAACCGTGTTCCGCATAAACTCGTTACCGTTTGCGGCGATGCTTCCGTGCTTATCCGCGGCCAGTATGATTATGTGCTGGCCAACATCAACCGCAATATCCTGCTGGCCGACATGGGCTCCTATGTCCGGGCACTAAAGCCACAGGGCGGATGTCTCTTCCTCAGCGGTTTTTATACCGCAGACATTCCGCTGTTACTCGAAAAGGCTGCTTCGCTCGGCCTGAAAGAGGAGGCCCGCCGTACCCGTGACGACTGGGCCCTGCTGGTCCTCGTCAAAGGTGGACGCTAATACAGGGTCTTTGTTTATTGCGGACGTCTTGCCCGAAGGCCCGGCGTGGGCAAGGTCCCGTTGAGGGCCTGGTAGACGGTGCGTCGGAGGTCTCCGGCAGCGTTGTCGCCGTTATAGGCCCAGTACATGCAGCCCTTGAATCCGTTTTCCAGGGTGTATTCGGCTTTGATGCGGAGGGATTTCTCTTCGTCGAAGCCGAAGACCATCTCGCCGGTTGTGTCGTCGGTCAGGTAAGCTACCTGGGAGACACTGTGCCAATGGTAGGTGTAGCCTGGCAGCAAATGGGCTTTGGTCACGTCAACGCCACGCGGGAAGCCTTCCGCACCTCTTCCGTAAAAAGGCAGGCCGACCACCAGTTTCTCCGGCGGGACGCCCTTCTCCAGATGGGCCTGGACGCATTCGGAAACGGACATCGAGCCGGGTTCCAGCAACTCGGAGGGATAGAGCGGCGCGTTGTGGTAGGGGGCGTGGCCGAGGTCGTAGGACATCACATTGGTCCAGTCGATGTACTGATCCAGAGCCGGGAAATCGTAGAATTTACCGGAGCCGGCTGTCGCGTGGGTGAGCAGTTTGTCCGGACCTATGGCCTGGCGGATATCCCGCATGAGGAGCGTATAGTTGTCGATGTCATTCTCGGAGGCGGATATTTCAGCCACATCCTCGCCGGGATACTCCCAGTCAATGTCGATTCCATCCAGTTTGAATTCATCCACCACACGCCGGCAGTCCTTGGCAAAAGCACTCCGCAGCGCATCTTCCGCGCACATTTCGCTGAAGTTCCCGCTGCCCCAGCCGCCGATGGACAGCAGAATCTTGACGTGCGGATACTTGCGCTTGATGCTGACCAGCCGGTGCAGTTCATCCGGATTGTCCAGGCGGACGCCGTTGAACGTGTCGTTTACGTGCCCAAAGGCGTAGTTGATGTGAGTCAGGTAGGTGGCGTCCGGCAGTTCGTTCATCCGAAACACATAGGCCAGCAGGATCTTTTCGGCCGGGTCGCCGTGCTTGGTTCCCAGTTCTTCCTGGGTCGGGCCTTTGGCCGTGCAGGCGGCCAGGCAGAGTGCGGCCGCTGTCAGGATAAAGAGTTGTTTGCGCATATCGTTATTTGTCGAGGGGGTTTCCGTTCGGATCGTTCGAGACAATCCACTGCAGGGCGTTGATAAACAACAGTTGCTCGGTGGCATCGGAGAACTGTTCGTCGCCGTGGCCCATATTGATGTAGATCATCCGGTAATTGCGGTTGGTCCAGACCACGGGGAAGTCGCCGCCATAGACAATGTCCTTCAGGCCCATCGGGAAATTGCGGGGCGAGAGCGACACCAGTACTTCGATGTCGGGATTCTCGCGCGGTTCCGGCGTCCACTGATAAAATTCAGTGGCGGGGCATACGTACGTGTCCGGAAGATTGCGGGTGACCGGATGGTCCTTGCGGTCCAGTTCCAGCAGGGCCGGCTGCGGCGGCCAATTGTTGCACTTGAACACGCCGCCGCCCAGGAATCTGAGGAACCAGGGCCATTGGGTCCGGCTGTCGTTGTATGCGGCCGCGTGAAACCCGATCCAGCCGCCGCCGTTCTCCATGTAGTTCTCGAAGAGCGTACGGGCCTCGCGGGACGGTGCAGCGTTGAGCGCGATGATGGCGGTGTATTCTTTCAATTGATCGGCCGTGAAAGCGCCCAGATTCTGTGTCGAATCGACGATGAACCCTTCGCCTACAGTAAGCTTGTTGAAGAATGCGATGGCCTGGTGATCGAACTGGACGTGCGCTTCCTCCGCACGGTCATCGTAAAGGAGCAGTAGTTTGAAGCGGGGACCGTTCTTTGCGTAATTGGTTTCCCGGTAGTCACTGGCAGCCGGTTCGGAAGAAGGCCTGCCACAAGCCGCCAGAAAGAGGAGCATAAGAAGGAACAGCGTTCTTTTCATTGTCCTATTTTTTAACAAAGATAGCTTTTATCGGGTGATGGAAACGAATAATTGTCATCTTGGTAGAAAAACTGACATAATTCGCTATATTCGTACTATGAAAACGAATCGATTCTGGCTGATTCCTGGCCTCTTTTTCCTGATAGCCTGTGCCGTGAACCTCTATGGCTGTATCCAGGACAACCTGGTGGTGGAACGCTATGTCAAAGGTGCCCTGATGCCGTTGCTGGCCTTGACCGGACTGGCTTACCTGGCACCCCGGGCCTTCGCGGGCCGGATTGTTGCCACGCTGCTGTTGGCTCAGTGTCTGGGTTGGGCGGGGGATTCCCTGCTGATGGGCAATGGCTTAGTCTGGTTTGCCTCCGGGATTGGCGCCTTCCTCCTGGGCCATGTCTGTTATATCAGCATCTTTTCTTGCAGCTTGAAAGGCCTGCGCCCTGTCTCCTGGTTTTTGGCCGTGATTGTAATGGCTGCCATCCTCGTGACGTTAGTCCTGGCAATCGGCATCAACGGCGCCCTGCTTGCGCCGATGATGATATACGGAGCTGCGCTGCTGGTGATTTCCTTTTGTGGCTTGTGTGGTCTGTTCCGCCGTCAGACGCCGGACAGAGCCACTTGGTGGATGGTGCTTGCCGGCGGATTGCTGTTCCTCATCTCCGACGGCCTGATTGCCATGCGTACCTTCGGGCTGGCTGACTTTCCGCTTCGCGGCTTCGTCATCATGTCCACCTATCTGGTCGCCCAGTCGTTGCTCTGCGCCGCTGCAGTCCGCATCGCTCTTGTTCAAAAATAATTCGTATCTTTGCGCCAGACAATCCGCGGGTGTGTTGTAATTGGTAGCCAAGCCAGACTTAGGATCTGGTGCCGAAAGGCGTGCGAGTTCGAGTCTCGCCACCCGTACTTGAGTTACTGGGGTTCCACCCCAAACCCCGCGCCTCCCGGCCTTAGTACTTTGCTAATGCTGGGAGTTGTGCATTCTTGAGCTGGGTTTAGCAAAGTACCGGCCTCCGGCGGCCGCCTGATGGCGGCTGGGCTCTGCCCCAGACCCCGCGCTTCCTGACAATAGAGTTTCTATGCGCTGCAATGGAAACGTCAGTCAATCAGTTACTTATACAAGTTGATCCCTCCGGTTTTCGGGGGGATCAACTTGCGTAATCGGCTGGGAATCAAGTGTGTCCGTTGCAGCGCTAGACGGTTTTTCCCAGGTCGAAGGCGGCCTGGAGTTTGGCATCGGCCTTTCTACTTAATCTGAACCTGGATTCCCTTGATATCGGTTTCCATGAGTCTCAGCCGAACGGCCTTGCGGATTTCAAGGCCTTCTTCTTCCAGTTCGTAGCTGCTATAATGCTTTCCGTAATGTTGTATCGTGTAAGCATCGCGGACTTCGTCAACGGCGGCCCGGAAGATTGACTGCGCGTTCACGAACGCGCCGTATGGCGTTGCGCGATCGTTCTGGAGAAGGATCAGGTAGGTCTGCGGCTGGGCTTTGATGATATTGACCAATGTGGGCTGCAACGCCTCCATTTCGATGTTCTTGTCGTCCAAACGGAATTGGCCGCGGGCGTTGATCAACAGCCGGTGGGTGGTCTCCTTGCTCAATTTGAATTCTTCCTGGACCGTCGAGCCCTTCTTTTCGGCGTTTTCACGGGTGGGCGGAAGTAGCCGGGGTGCTTCTTTTTGCTGTCCATTGCCGAAGTCACAGTTGTATCTGACCTTCAGGAGTTCTTTACCGCGCAGCTGTTCGCGGACGTCTTCGATCAGGCCCATCTTGCATTCCGGTTCGGCGTCGAGGACGACGGTGTGATACTTTCCGCTGAGGACGTTGGGCAGGTCTTTTTCCCAGATAGGACCGTAGCTGTAGAGGCCGTCAATCTCTTCCGGGGCGAAGTTCCTCAGATAAAGGAACAGTGTGTCGGCAACGGCGTCGCCCTTGATGATCTTGAAGTAGGCATGTTCGGTCCGTTTCTCGATGGGAGCGGAGGATTTGGGTACGACAAGGTCGACTTGCTTGTCGGTCGTTACGGAATTATCACTAACTTTGTAGTCAGTGACCGTGCGGGCGTTGGCTGCCAGGAAGACCAGCGCCAACGGCAGAAGGTAGAGGCCTCTGAGCGCCCTGACCTTCGGAGATCTGGATTTTGACATCATGGTAATACGGTTTTTAAGGATACTGTGATGAAAGCTGTTGGTGATGGAGTAGCCGCTCGCACCAACAGCTTTTTTTACTAAGGAATATTGATAGGCCTTCACGTCAGCACCGTGGCTGAGCACGGCGTCGTCGGCCTCGTACTCGTGGATGGCCCGCAGCTCGCGCTTCAGCAGCCAGGCGGCCGGGTTGAACCACTGCAGGTCGCAGAAGATCTCGGCCAGCAACACTTCCTTCGAATGGCCGAAGGCCAGATGTGCCTTTTCGTGCGCGAGGATGAAGGGGCTTGCTTCTTCGAAATCGTTTCTTGAAAGGACGATCCACTGCATCCAGCTGAATGGGGCCAGATCGTGATCGACGACGATGATGGACGTTCCGTCGGCATCGTAATGCTGTTCGCCGCCGCGGATCAGGCGGGATACCTGCATGGCCGAGTAAGCCGTGCGTGAAAGCGTGACGATAACACCGGCGCCGTACAGGCCCAGCAAGGCCCATTGCCACCAGGGAGTTTTGGGAGTTGCGGCTTGTGCCGTCAGGTCAGAGGCTTCTGAACCGGTTGTCGCCATATCCAGATTCCGCATGCCATCCGCCGGCATTTCAAATTCAGAAACGTGCGCAACAAGTGCTGACTCTCCGGCGGGAATCATCTCAGTCCGGTGTACCGTGATGATGCAAAAAGGGAGGAGCGCCGAGAGAACCAACGCGCCCATCAGGACAAGCCGGCCGAGGCGATGGAATGTTTCACGGCTGAGCAACAGCTTGTAGAACAGATAGAACGCTACCAGCAGCAGCGCGACTTTCCCGATATAAATCAGAAGTGCCGTCATAGTCTCCGTATTATTTCTGGTGTTCTATCTGCTCAATCAAAGCCTTGAGTTCATCGACGTCGAGCTTCTTCTCTTCGACGAACTGGGATACCAGGCTCGCATAAGAGTTTCCGTAGTAACGCGACACGACTTCGCCAACCGTGGAGCCGCGGTACTGGCGCTCGGTGATGGCCACTTCATAGATGAAGGTATTGGCGACGGGCCGACGCCGCAGGAATCCTTTGTTCTCAAGAAATCCTACCTGCGTGGCCACCGTCTTATAATTGGGGCGGGGTTCGGGAAGGCTCTCGACCAGGTCGCGGATACAAAGATCACCCTTTTCCCAAAAGATGTTCATCAGGGCCTCTTCTTTGGCTGTCAGTCTCTGTTTCATGGTTCGTTCAGGATGGTTTCTACAGCAAAGGTAGACAAAAAAATGATATCTCCTAATAAAATTAAGAGAATATTTAAAAAAAATAAGATATGTGCGCAAATTTTATAAGCGAAGCCGTCAAAGTGTCAGCACTGGAGACGGCTTGGAGGCTGTCTATCGCAGGTGTCTTGTGTACACGGGCCTTGCAGCGCTAGACGGTTTTTCCCAGGTCGAAGGCGGCCTGGAGTTTGGGGTTGCCGGCGATTTCTTTGGGGCCGTTGACGCCGCCGCAGAAGAGGTGGGCTTTGAGGGTGGATTTCTCGAAGCAGTCGATCCAGCCCTGGAGGCCGCTTTCGGCACGCAGGGGCGTTTCTTTTTCGTCTTCGGCGGCAGTGGTCAGGAGATAGACTTCGCGGAAGCGGTAGTCCTTGGGATACATGGCGTTCATCCGGTCGATGAGGGTCTTCATCTGGCCGCTCATTTCATAATAGTAGATCGGGGTGGCCCAGCAGACGACATCGGCATTCAGGACACGGTCCATGATGGCCGGGACATCGTCCTTGAAGACGCAGGCGCCGGTTTTCTGGCACGACAGGCAGCCAATGCAGAATTTGATCTCTTTGCCGCGCAGCGAGATGAATTCTACTTCATTTCCCGCGGCTTTGGCGCCTTCGGCGAACTTTTCCGCCAGGGCGTGGCTGTTGGAACCCGGGCGAAGGCTGGTGGATAAGACGACGACTTTTTTCATAATGACAATGTGACTGTGATATTACCTTGTCCCGCTTTCAGGAAGGACTTCAATTCATCCATAGTTCCGTATTCGATCTTGCCGATACGGGTGTAGCTCCAGGAGTTGCTGCCATAGAACAGGACAAGCTGGTTGCCGCTGTACAGGATGACATCGCCGGCCTGGGTGGTAATCTGTGCGTTGCTGGTCGGAAGCGTCCGTCCCAGATTGCCCACCTTTTCAAAGCCGCCGTAGTCTTGGGCTTCATAGGTGATGGACGCCGTACGGAGCGCCGCTACCAGGGCTTTCGTGGCGTCATTGTTTTCAATTTTCACCGGGAGTGTCTTCCCGGAGACGGAAATCTTGATTTTGTCGGGCATCGTATCGGGCGTATTGAGAAATCCTGCTGTCCAGGTTTTGATCAAAGCATCCTGCTGATCTCGGTTGGAAGCATTGATCCAAAGGGGAGCATCGTGGAAAATACCGCTGGGGACAAGCCTTTTTGCGTCGGCCACTACGGATGATATGCCGCTCGAGTGGCTGGAAACGATCAGACCGATAGCCTTGTCTTTCATCTTGGCACCCTCCCGGAACAGGTAACTTTGCATAATGGCCGCCATGTTGTTCCACCAGAGCGGCGTAACGAGGATGATCGTGTCGTAATCGGCTGCATTTCGGTTGACGGGCTTGATGGCCGGGTAACTGGCCGCATCCGACGGCTTTTCCCGGATAGCCGAGATCAGTTTACTGCCGATGGCGTAATTGTTGGCCGCATAATCCAGTCCTTCTTCAGCAGGCTGAATCTCCAGTACATCGGCCTTCAGGTTGGAACTTAACAATCTAACGATGGACTTGCAGTTGCCTGTAAAACTATAGAAGACGATGAGCGTCCTGCTGCCCGGAGTAATCATTTGCGGTACCTCCGGCTCTTCCGGCACCTCGGGATCTTCCGTCAACTCTCCGCAGGAGAAGAGGACGGCGGAAAACAGGACGATGAGACTGATGGCGAGTGTTCTAAACATGCTGCAAAGGTAGGGAGCCGGCCGGAGAGTTTGATACCGATTTTTGTTGAATATCTACCAAAATCGCAGATTTTGCCCGCTTTCTATTCGTCTGTGCTAATCAACGAACCTTTTTTGTCGAATTTGAGCTCTTCGTCGCCGGATACGGCAAGGGCGTAGCCATAGCGTTTTTTCTCGATTTTGACGATGGACATATCCGGGAAATGGCTATGGATATGGTCAGCGATGGAAGTCGGAATCAAGGCAGCCGGTACGGCGGATTGCTTGCAGTCGATTTTCTCCCATTTGCCCTTGGCATTGAACCTGATTTCGGTCCCGTCCTGCAGGAAGACTTTAAACTTTTTATTCAGTGGTTCGGCACCTTTTTTTGCGTGGGAAACCGTCGCTCCCGGGAAGTACTTGTCGATGAAGGCTCCGGTGGCGGCCGGGAGTTTGTCCGTGGGAATCATGATTTCCTTGAGCGACACGATTCCCGTCAGGACAAGCAGGGAGGTTATAAGCAGAATGAGCATGGCTTTCTTTTCGGATTAGGATGGGATGCTTTGTAACGATCGGATGGACTTGGCGACATTGATCAGATGGTCGGCCATACGTTCGGCATTGGAGGACAATTCCAGATACTGGGCGCCCACGGAGGCCGTGCAGATGCCTTTTTCCATCCGGGAGATGTGTCCTTCTTCCATCCGGCGGGTGTATTCGTCGATCTCTTCTTCGATGAAATTGGCCCGCTCCAAAGCGTCCAGGTCTTCATTCCGATAGGCTTCCATGGCGTGTCCATATAACTGGTGCAGCAGTTCTTTGAGCTGGCTGATCTCATACTTGGCATCGTCGGAGAACTGCTGCTGGGAAAGGGCCAGGGTGTTGGCGTATTCTACGATATTGGTGGCATAATCGCCGATCCGTTCCAAATCGCGTATGCTCCGGTAGGTGCCGGAGAGGTACGTCCGGTCTTTTTCGCCCAGGCCGCTTTTTCCGCTCAGACGCACGACAAAACCGACCAGTTCCCGGTTGATATAGTTCAACTGACGTTCATCGCGTTCGAACGCGGAGTTCTCCGCGAAATCCAGGTGGACCGCCATATCCAGGCTCCGGTCGGTATTCTTCAGGGCAATGTCAGCCATACGGAGAATCTCCTGTTTGACCTGCGAAACGGCCACCGGCGGGGTCCGGAGCATGTTCTCATCTACATAGCGGAGCGAGAACTCTGCCTCCTGGGGAAGCGGTTTGTCCGGAATCATCTTTTTGACGAGCCTGACCAGCGCGCTGGTGAGCGGAAGCATCAGGGCAACCGTTATCGTATTGAAAAACGTGTGGAACATGGCAAGCTGCACCTGCGGAGCCGACGGAAAGAGCTTTTCGAACAGGCTGCCGTACGAGATATCGAACCATCCCAGCGCCCAGGCGGCCAGCAAGAACAGCGCCACACCCGCGCAGTTGAACAGCAGGTGGATGAGGGCCGTCCGTTTGGCGTTGGTGCCGCTGGTGACGCCGGCGATGACGGCCACCACGCAGGAGCCGATATTGGAACCCATGGTCAGGAAAATGCCCTGTTCGATGCCGATGAGCCCGGTGACCACCATGGCGAGTGCGATGGACGTCATGACCGAGGAACTCTGGATGATGGCGGTAAACGCGGCCCCCAGGAGAACCAGCAGCAGGGGATTGCCGATGCCGGCGAGGAAGGTCTTGACCCCTTCCAGCGCGGCAAACGAGGCCATGGATCCGCTCATCAGCTCCAGACCCACGAAGAGCAGGCCGAATCCGGCCAGGATTCCGCCCATCGTCTTGAAACTGCTTCGCTTGGAGAAGATGCCCAGGAACGCGCCGACGCCGGCCAAAGCCGAAAAGATGACGCTGGTGGACACGGAATTGCCGCCGAACATACCCAGCGCCACGATTTGCGCCGTGATGGTGGTACCGATGTTGGCACCGTAGATGATGGTAGCTGCCTGGGCGAGGGAGATGATGCCGGCATTCACAAAGCCGATGGTCATGACGGTCGTGGCGCCGGAACTCTGGATGGCAGCTGTTCCCAGGGCGCCGATGCCCACACCCAGCAGTTTGTTGTCGGAGGCCTTGGCGAAAAGTCTTTTCAGCCGTTCAGAGCTCGCGGCCTCCAGATTTGAACTCATCATCTGACACGCCAGGAGAAATACGCCGATTCCTGCGAGGAGTGTCAGCAAAGATGTAATAATTGCTGTTATTTCCATGTATGAAGTTTTGAAAGTATGACTTGATTTCCTCGGAGAGAAGAAACCGCCCTATAGCCGAAGCTTTCGGCAAGTCAGCCAATGCCTTTCAAAACTGAGACGGGACGGAAGGCAGGATTCCGCCACAACGGGTTCAAGACCGGGAACGATGACAAGGGATTCCGCCGCCGGCTGAACCTTTTTCTGCTCCTGCCGGGTCGTCTGGATAACGGCTTCTTCCTCAATGTCGTAGGTCTCTTCCACGCAGACTTCCTGCCCGGAAGCGTTGTGCACAAATGGGGAACTGTCCGGCTGAAATGCCAGCAGCAGTATCAGAGAGAGCATCCATAAGCGCAAGGCCTGCATCGTCAAACTGTTCCGTATTATCACAACAAAAGTACGAATTCTTTGACGTATCTGCAAACCCGGTCGCCTTCAATGGGGGAGCGATTGATTAAATGTGTATATTTGCGTAAAGTAAGTTGTACGCTATGAAGAAGTTGACCACAGTTTTCCTTTTTGTTCTGCTCTGTGCCGGATTCGTGCTGAATGCGCAGGTTGTTGCGCCGGCCCCGGCCGTGATTCCCGACCGGCAGGTTTCGCTGACCGATTTCGGCGGGGTGCCCGACGGCGTGACATCCAATACGGAGGCGTTCCGCAAGGCCATCGCGACGCTTGACAAGCAGGGTGGAGGGAAGCTGGTGGTGCCGGAAGGGATTTATCTGACCGGTCCCATCGTCCTGAAAAACTGTATCGACCTGCATCTGGAACGGGGTGCCGTCATCCTGCTTTCGCCCGACAAGCGTGAGTTCCTGGAAAAAGGCAAGGTCCGTCCGGGCATTTCGGCCTCGAAACGCCACGATGTGTGTATTTCGGGCGAGGGAATCATCGACGGCAACGGCGCCTGGTGGCGGGCCGTGAAGCGGAGTAAGGTCAGCGACACGGAGTGGAAGGAGTTCCTCAAGATGGGCGGTACGGTGACCGACGACGGCACTTTGTGGTATCCCTTCGGCCTGAAAGCCTTTCCGGATATTGCCGATTCTTATCTGGAACAGGAGAAGATGCGGACGCATCTCGTGCGTTTCACGGATTGTGAACGGGTGTGCGTGACGGGCGTCACGATCCAGAATTCCCCGAAATTCCATCTGGTGCCCCAGCACTGTACGGACGTGACCATCGACGGCGTGACGGTCCGCTGCCCGTGGAACGCCCAGAACGGCGACGGCATCGACATCATGCAGTGCCAGCGCGTCGTGGTCACGCGCTGCACCGTGGACGTGGGCGACGACGGCATCTGCCTGAAGGGCGGTGCGGGCGAGAAGAGCCTGGCCGCCGGCCCCTGCAAGGACATTCTGATCGAATACAATACGGTGTTCCACGCCCACGGCGGCTTCGTCATCGGTTCGGAGTTCTCCGGTGGGATGGAAAACATCACCGTGCGCCACAATACGTTCTGCGGCACCGACACGGGCCTCCGCTTCAAGAGCGCGCCCGAGCGGGGCGGCAAGACCCGGAACATCGTGATCCACGACATCCAGATGACGGACATCCGCGACGAAGCCATCGTCTTCCAGACCGACTACGCCGACCGCCCGGCCGGCTTCGACAGCAACCAGCCGGCGCAGACGCAGAACTTCCTGCCGGATTTCTCGGACATCCATATCTCGCGCGTCGTCTGCCGTGGCTGCGCCACGGCCGTCCGGGCCTCGGGCACGCTGGCTACGGTCCACGACATCACCCTGGAAGACTGCACGATTTTCTATAACGAAAAAGCGACCGTCATCGACGATCCGCGGATGGTTCGGATGGACAACGTCCGCTTCCTCACATTCTGAATCTTTACAAGCATTGACCTATGAATAAGACTGTCCTCATTACCGGCGCCACCAGCGGGATCGGCGCCGCTTGCGCCCGCAAATTCGCGGGAGCCGGATATCGCGTGATTATCACGGCGCGCCGCGCCGAACAACTGGCCGTGATGGCCGGCGACCTGCAGAAGGAATTCGGCGTCGAAGTGCTGCCGCTCTGCTTCGACGTGCGTGATCTGGATGCCGTCAAACGGGCCCTCGATTCGATTCCGGCCGCCTGGCGCGACATCGACGTGCTGATCAACAATGCCGGCCTGGCACTGGGCCTGGAGCCCGAATATGCCGGCGATTTCGCCGATTGGGAGACGATGATCGACACCAACGTCAAGGGCCTGCTCTATATGACGCGTCTTGTGGTGCCCGGTATGGTAGATCGGCTCAAAGGCCACATCATCAACATCGGTTCCGTGGCCGGTGACGCCGCGTATGCCGGCGGTGCCGTGTACTGTGCCACCAAGGCGGCCGTGAAAGTGCTCAGCGACGGCCTCCGCATCGACCTGGCCCACACACCGGTCCGTGTGACGAACCTCAAGCCCGGTCTGGTGGAAACCAATTTCAGCAACGTCCGTTTCCACGGTGATACCCAGCGCGCCTCCAACGTTTATAAGGGCATCCAGCCGCTGACCGGCGACGACATCGCCGACGTAGCGCTCTACGCCGCCCAGGCGCCCGCGCACGTGCAGATCGCCGAAGTGCTGATCCTGGCTACGCACCAGGCCAGCGGCAGTGTCGTGTACCGCAGCTAAAGCAGGAAAAACAACGCTACGCCGAGCATAGAGACGGCCACGCCCAGGAGCTCCTTGGGTTTGACTCTCTGTTTGTGGATAATGGCGTAGGGGAGGATGATCAACACGGGGGTAAGTGCCATCAGCGTGGACGCGATGCCGGCACGTGCATACTGGACGGCCATCAGGGAGAGGGAGACGCCCACGACGGGTCCGAAAATCGTGGTCAGGACGGCACTGCGGACACCTTTATGGTCGCGGCGTGTCACCTCGAGGAAATGGCGGCCCTGACGCTGGATCAGCAGCATCATCACGAATCCCAGTCCGCCGACCAGGGCACGGATCATCGTGGCTGCGAAGGGCATCATCGTGCCCATCGAATCGACCGCATCGGCGGGCAGCGCCGCTTCATAGTGTTGCATGCCCACCTTGCTCAGCACCAGGCCTACGCCCTGTCCGGCACCTGCACCCAGGCCCAGGAGGATACCCTTGATCGGCAGTGTGAAATGGACCTTCTGTCCCTGCCCTTTGGCCAGGATGGAAATCGCGATACCGCTGATGGTGACGGCCATGGCCAGAATGGAGCGCCAGGAAAGCGTCTCGCCGAGCATCGCCCAGCCGGCGATGGCCGCCATAGGCGGGGCGAGTGTCATGAACAGCTGCCCGAAGCGCGCCCCGATAACCAGATAGGAGTTGAACAGGCAGTAGTCACCGAACAGATAGCCCACCAGGGCGGACAGCGCCAGCCAGAACCAGGTCGGCCAGTCCGCGTATTTCGGATAGGGGGCGCCGATGGTGAACCAGAGAATCAGTGCTAAAAAGACCGAACCCAGAACCAGACGGATGACATTGACGGTAAGTGACCCGAGCCGGTGGCTGGCATCGTCGGCAAAAAGAGCCGTCGCGGTCCAGCTGACCGCGACGAGCAAAGATATGATTTCTCCTAAATGTGCCATCGTTGCAAGGCACAAAGGTAAACAGAAATCGTGATGTTGTTACTTCAGATACTCGAATTTTGAGCCCCGGCTGGCTTCGCCCGAAATCTTGGCGCCGTCATTCCTGACCCGGAGCGTGGAAACGCCGGAGAGGGAATACTGGAGTTTCTCGGATACCGAAAGTTTCGCTTTCGAAGCTCCGGAAAGTTCGACGGTGGCCCGGGCGGTCTTGCCCATGCATTCAAATTTGCTTGCGCCTGACAGTTCGAGGTCAAGCTGCCGGCTGTCGCCGGTGAGCGTAAGTTTGGATGATCCGGAGATATCGGCGTCGGTCCCGTTGTATTTTCCGTCGAATTGTGCGCTGGAAGCTCCGGAGAGCTCGATGTCGAGCTGGTCGGCATCGCCGCCGAAGCGCAGTTTGGAAGCGCCGGAAAGATCGATGTCCAACTTGTTGAAAGCAGCTTCCACGTCGCCCTTGGAGGCTCCGCTGATTTCGATGGCCAGTTTTTCCCCGCCTTCAGCCACGAGCCCGTTGAGTTCGGTCGCGCCGGCAAGGCTTACATAAAAGTTCTCCTGTCCGCCGAGTACCAGCCGCCCCGTCGTATTGACTTTGGAAGCGCCGCTTAGCTGGAGCCGGGTCAGTTTCGGCACGGAGACGCGGGCCAGGAGGGAACTGTTCTCGTCACTCAGTTTGCGCTGGATGTCATTCGGCAGTTTTTCCAGGTCGAGACGCACTTTCTCGCCGGTCTTGGTGATTTTAAGGTAGGGCTCGATGAAGTCGGGTACGTCGATGCTTACATCATAGCGGTTTTCGAAGGTCAGTTCCACCTTGAAGACGTGGGATACGGAAAGCACGGTGAAATCGCGGAAGTCGTAGGTATGCGTGTAGCGGTTTTTCGCAGCGGCCGGCTCCGCGAAAACGGTTGCCAGCATCATGGCAAACGTCAGGAAAAGGAGTGTTGACTTTTTCATGGGAATTACTTGTTTTTTCTGTTCAATTCTTTCTTGAGTTGTCCGGCTTCGTCGAGGATGCCGCCGTAGTAATCCTTGAGGACGGCGGTCTTCTGCTTATCGGGCATTTCCTCGGGAAGCTGGTCGTACAGGGAGACGGTCTCGTCGGTCAGTTCCTTCAGGACGGCTTCCTGGTCGAGCGTTTCTTCGCCGGTATTGGCGGCCAGCAACTGATAGAGTTCGCTGACCTGTTCCAGATACGCGGTATAGACCGCTTCGGGTGACTGGGCTGCCCAGAAAGGGGACCGGCTGCGGGAACCGAGCCAGAGCACAGCCGCAAGGCAGGCGGCAAGAGCCGTCCAGCGGATAAAGCGCGTACGGCGTCTTGTCCGGACAAGCCGGGGCTCGAGTTTCGCCTGGAAGCGTTCCTCGTGCCCTTCGGGCAGGTCATACAGGTCAAATCGGTTTTCCATCTTCTTTCAGTAATGCTAAAAGTTTTTGTTTTCCCCGCAGAAAGTGCGATCGCAAGGTCGTTTCCTTCAGTCCGGTGTAGGCGGCGATCTCCTGGTAGTCGAGGCCTTCCGCCAGGACGAGCGTGGTGACCAGCCGATAGGGCTCGGGTAACTGTTGCATCGCTTCCAGGATCCGGGCGGCCGGAACTTCTGCCGGAAGTTCCGGTTCCGGTTCCCCGGCCGTCTCGAGGGCATACTCTTCCAGGAAGAGTGCCTCGCGCTTGCGTTTGCGCAACCGGTCGATCGAAGCGCGGATGCAGGTGCGGGCCAGCCAGGAGGAAATCTGTTCCGGCATCATCGGGCGGAAGGGTTGTGTCACGAACTTGAGGATCGTATCGTGCATCACCTCTTCCGCATCCTCGGGACTTTGGAGGATCCGGCAGCTCATATTGAAGAGCCTGCGGCTGTGAGCCTGGTAAAACGCTGTGATCTCTTTCCGGGTCATTCTGTCTATATAACGACGGATGAAACGCTTTGTTGCAATTCCGCCGTCAAAATTACATATTTTGTCGTATCTTTGCCGCCGAGTGGCGGGAGGAATCCGCCGCAAGTGTGCTTGGTACCACTATAAAAACAAGTGAAAATGTCTGAAAATCGAAAAGTTGAACGGCGTTCGCCGTCGATGGTCTATGTTTGGTTGGCCGTCACTTTCTGTGTCTGTCTCGTCACATCCAATCTTTTTGTCCCGCGTCTCTGGCAGGTCGGGAACTGGCCGCTGCAACTTTCCGGCGCTGTCGTCATCTTCCCGATATCCTACATTATCAATGACCTTCTGACTGAAGTCTATGGATACCGCAGGGCGATGATGGTCATCTGGATGGGCTTCGTGCTCAGCGCTTTCGTCGCCGTGGCCGCGCAACTGGTCAGCTGGCTTCCGGAACCCATCTATCCGGAAAGCAAGGAAGTCGCCTCGAGTTTCGACCGTCTGTTCGGGCTTGTCCCCCGTACCACTGTCGCGTCGCTGCTCGCTTTCATCCTTGGTTCACAGATGAACGCTTTCGTGATGTCGAAGATGAAGGTCGCTACGAAAGGCCGGGGATTCGGCTGGCGTGCCATCCTTTCCACACTGGCCGGCGAATTGTCCGATTCCATCATTTTCTACCCGCTGGCTTTTGCCGGCGTGATGCCTGCCCGGGCCATCCTGTCGATCATCCTGACGCAGGTTACGGTCAAGACCCTTTATGAGGTACTGATCCTTCCGTTGACTTCGGTTCTGGCCCGCCGTCTCAAGAAGGCGGAAGGAATCGATACCTATGATTATGATATTTCCTATAATCCCTTTATTTTGAACGAGGATGGAAACCGATAGAAAAAAAGAGGGTCTCAGCGCCCTGGGCCGCGAGACCACATATCCTTTTACCTATGCGCCGCAGGTGCTGGAATCATTTACCAACCAGCATCCCGGCAATGACTACTGGGTGCGTTTCAACTGCCCCGAATTCACTACGCTCTGCCCGATTACGGGCCAGCCCGACTTTGCCGAGATCCGCATTTCCTATATTCCCGACGTGCGGATGGTAGAGAGCAAGTCGCTGAAACTGTATCTGGGCAGTTTCCGCAATCACGGCGGGTTTCACGAAGATACGGTCAATACGATTATGAAAGACCTCATCGCCCTGATGGATCCAAAATATATCGAAGTGACGGGTTTCTTCACGCCGCGAGGTGGTATCTCCATTTATCCCTATGCCAATTACGGCCGTCCCGGCACCCGCTACGCGGAACTGGCTATGCAGCGCTTCGCCAACCATGAATAATTGAGAAAAAATTAATCGCCATGAATAAAACCGTTGTCCGTACCCTTTTGTTCCTTATCCTTGCAGCCTTCAGTACGGCTGCCTGCAATTGGTTTGATCCCATCGAGGACGGGAAGATTCCGCAGGGAGTGATCTTCTATACGGGCTGTCCCGTCGTATTCTATTTCGTCGATGAAGACGGCGAAGATCTCGTAAACATCGAACGGCCTGCGACCTATCCGGCTGTCTTCCGTGTACCGGCCGGCGAAGATGACCAGGACCGGGCACGGCAGACGATCCAGACGATCCGCCGGTCCCAGGTGGACTACTATGTCTATAATGAGGGAAGCAACTGGCTCTGGAAAGATTCCGATGAACAGCGTTGCGCTTTCCAGACCTATCTCTGGGGAAAGACCGTCAATACTGATGCCAAGATTTACGTCTATGGCAGCCAGAATGCGGCGGCCGACTCCCTGCAGATAAAATACAAATACACGACCGCGGCCGAGAATCCGGATCTGGAAGGTACCTGGGGCGTCGACGTCCTGTCGATCAAGTACAATGAGGTCGAGGTGTTCGAAAACAATAAAACTGGGAAGGTTTTTATTGTAAAACCTTCCCAGGGTGAGACTTCCGTCAAAGTGGGCAGTCTGGACTAACTGCCTTATCTGACTTTTACGACAGCGTTCATGCCGACCGTGATGGCCTGCTCATTCATCGGAATGAGGTTGTGCCGGCGCGGCGGCAGGGATTTCTTGAGGCCCTTGAGGACGTTTTCCATCGTGACGATGGGTTTCATCTTCAGGAAGGCGCCCAGTACCACCATATTGTAGGCTTTTGCGTTGCCCATCTTGGCGGCTTCCTCCACCGCGTCGATGCGGCAGACGGTGATATCGGTCCGTTCAGGATGGCGGGTGATGCCGTTGGTGTCGTAGATGAGCAGTCCGCCCGGTTTCACCTGTTTCTCGAATTTGTCCATCGACTGCTGGTTGAGGATGATGGCCGTGTCGAAACGGCTCAGGACGGGAGAGCTGATTTTATTGTCGCTCAGCACGACGCTGACGTTGCAGGTGCCGCCGCGCATCTCCGGGCCGTAGGAAGGGAGCCAGGAGACTTCCTGGTCCTGCATGATGCCGCCGTATGCGAGGATCTTGCCCATCGAGAGGACGCCCTGTCCTCCGAATCCGGCTATGATGATTTCTTCTTTCATTGTCTTCTTTGGGTTTTAAGGTCCGACTATCTGTCCTTCATATCGCCGAGCGGGTAGAACGGGAACATGTTCTCCTCCATCCACTTGTTGGCTTCCACCGGGGAAATCTTCCAGCCGGAGTTGCAGGTGCTGACGACCTCGACGAAGGAGGTGCCTTTCTTCATCATCGAGTTCTCGAACGCCTTGCGGATCGCCGCTTTGGTCTTGCGGACCGCGGCCGGATTCTGGACGCTCTGGCGCGTGACGTAGCAGGTTCCTTCCAGTTGGGCGAGAAGTTCGGTGATTTTGAGGGGATAGCCGTTGAGTTCGGCCTTGCGGCCGTACGGCGTAGTTGCCGTCACCTGGCCCAGCAGCGTAGTCGGGGCCATCTGTCCGCCGGTCATGCCGTAGATCGCGTTGTTGATGAAGATGATCACGATGTTTTCGCCGCGGTTGCAGGCGTGCATCGTCTCGGCGGTACCGATGGAGGCGAGGTCGCCGTCGCCCTGGTACGTGAATACGTATTTGTCGGGGTTGAGGCGCTTGATGGCCGTGGCCAGGGCCGGTGCGCGGCCGTGGGCGGCTTCCTGCCAGTCGATGTCCAGATAGTTGTAGGCGAACACGGAGCAGCCTACCGGGCTGACACCGATCGTCTTGTCCTGAATGTCCATTTCCTCGATGACCTGGGCCACCAGTTTGTGGACCACGCCGTGGGAACAACCAGGACAGTAGTGCATGATGTTGTCGGTCAGAACCGACGATTTGCCGTAAACTTTGTTTTCAGGCTTGATGATGTCTTTGATATCCATAGTCGTCCTGGTTATTTGATGAATTTGAGGAATGCTTCGTAGATTTCATCGGGGGTGGGAACCACGCCGCCCTGGCGGCCGTAGAAGCCCACGGGAACGCGTCCGTTTGCTACCAGGCGCACATCCTCGACCATCTGGCCTGCGTTGAGCTCGACCGACATGATGCTCTTGAGCTGAGGTACGAGGGCGTCGATGGGTTTCTTCGGGAACGGGAAGAGGGTGATCGGCCGGAGCAGGCCGAGCTTGATGCCGTTTTCACGGGCCATGTCGACCACGTTCTCACAGATGCGGGACATACATCCGAAGGCCACGATCAAGTGGTCGGCGTCCTCTGTCTTATAGGTGCTGTAACGGACCTCCTTTTCTTCGATTTCCGCGTATTTCTTCTGGAGTTTGATGTTGAAATTCTCCATTACCACCGGGTCGAGGGCCAAAGAAGTGATGATGTTGCGTTCGCGGGTCTTCGGCTTGCCCAGGGTGGCCCAGGAGTCGCAGGTGGCGCGCACTTCCTCGTCGGTGCGGCGCGGTTTGGACGGACGGAATTCCACTTTTTCCATCATCTGTCCGATGACGCCGTCGGCCAGGATCATCGCCGGGTTGCGGTATTTGAACGCCAGTTCGAAAGCCTGGTCCACGAAGTCATACATATCCTGTACCGATGCGGGGGCGAGGACGATCAGGCGATAGTCGCCGTGGCCGCCGCCCTTGGTGGCCTGGAAATAGTCGCCCTGGCTGGGCTGGATGGTACCGAGACCCGGGCCGCCGCGCATCACGTTGACCACGAGACAGGGAAGCTCGCTGCCGGCGAGGTAGGTCAGACCTTCGCACATCAGGCTGATGCCCGGGCTGGAGGAGGAGGTCATGACTTTCTTGCCGCATGCGGCACCGCCGTAAACCATATTGATGGATGCTGTTTCGCTTTCTGCCTGGAGCACTACCATGCCGGTGGTCTCCCAGGGCTTCTCCTTCATCAGGGTTTCCATCACTTCTGACTGCGGAGTGATCGGGTAGCCGAAATAGCCGTCCGCGCCGCTGTTGATGGCTGCGTATGCAATGGCCTCGTTACCCTTCATCAAGACTTTTTCTGCCATATTGTCGAAAGATTAGATTTTTACACGATAGACTGTGATGACGGAATCGGGACATACGGTGGCGCAGCTGGCGCACCCGGTGCATTTGTCCGGTTCTACCATGTGGAGGAAATTATAGCCCTTGCTGTTCACCTCGTGGGAGAGCGCAATGACTCCGAATGGACAGTTGACCACGCAGACATTGCAACCCTTGCATTTCTCCGTGTCAACGACAATAGTACCTTTTACTGCCATGGTGTTCTGATTTATTATTGGATTTGCTGATTTTAAACGAAATTATTCTTGTTCGTCTTGCAAATATAAAAAAAAGTTGCCAAAACAACAAGTGGCAACTTTTAATTTATAGATTGGGGAAAAATCAGTGCTGGATGGACATCAGGCGGATATAGTTGAGCATGGCTTTGCTCCACCGGGAGTCCCCCGGCAACTGATAGCGGGCGTTGCCGTTCGGGTCGGGCGTGAAATTCGTTTCGCCGGTGGGCGTAAGTTCAACCCAGCCGCGCTCCGACAGATTGAAGAGTTCGTCGCCCTCGACGGCCTGGATTACGGCCAGGGGATCCCACATTTTCTGGAACTTGTCTTCATTGAGATATTCGTAGATCCATTTGATGGGATGGCTGTCGGTCCAGTCCATGTCGCTGATGATGGTCTCGGCGCTGTAGTAGAGCGGATCGCCCACTTCGCCGGGGGAAAACACGATGTCGATGTCGTGGGGAAGGTCCCGGAAGAACCGCAGGGAATAGTCGATGGCCGCCGTGAAGTTGTAGTCGTGCTGGTCGGATTTGCCGAACACGCCGCCCATCAGGTAGATGGCCTTGACCTTCTTCTGCAGGAGGTCCAGGCCGTTGAGCGGCGAATACTCGTCAGGTCCGGATTCCATGAGCCGCGCCAGGCTGGTGACGAAGCCCACCGAGGCGATGGTTACGGATTTGTCGGGCTGCGCGGCGAGAAGCTTGCGGTACAGTTTGTAACCTTCCATATAGCTGCCTTCGTCGCCGACGGTGCGTTTGAACAGCGGCTCGGCGTCGGTGTTCCGCGCATAGGCCAGGTTATGGTAGGGGATGAACACGCGCGGCGCCTCGACGCCCTTGGTCTCCAGACCGATGGGGATGTCGGGATAGCCGTAGTAGTTGTTGAGCACGTCCACGGCGTCGGCGTTGGCGCGGTCCATGCGGTCCACGATTACTCCGAGCAGGGTGCAGCGGTTCATATCCATATAGCGGTAGAGCATCATCAGGGCGAAGAGATCGTCGGTGGAGGAGCCCATGTCGCAGTCGTAGATGACGCGGATGTCCTTCTGTTCGTAGTTCGATTTGACGTGGATATCTTTCGATACTACGTACACGCTCTTCTGGCCGTTTTCGCGGGCGAAAGCCAGTGCGGCTGCCAGGCTGTCTTCCGGGAACGGACGGGTGCTGTCGAAATAGTAGGTGCCGTCTTCCGGGATGAAGCTGCCGCCGACCAGGCCTTCGTGTGCCTTGGCGTGCTTGATGATGGCCGGAATGCTCTTGCGGTCGGTGCTGTTCTGGGTGGCGCCATAGGAGACCATGATGCCTTCCTTGGGCTGGCTCAGGTCGCTGAGCTTCAGGGTGAACCCTTCAGGGTTCATCTGTCCCATCGCCCAGATGACGGTGGCGAGTTCTTTATCGGTGAACTGCTGCTGGGAGAAGGCCGGGAGCGTGGCGGCCAGCAGACAGAGGACGAGGATCGTTTTTCTCATGGCGGTTTAGTGTTGGATGGACATCAGGCGGATATACTTGAGAACCATATCGCACCAGACAGGATCGCCGGGGCGCTGGTAACGGGCGTTGCCCTTTGGGTCGGGCGTAAAGATTGTCTCGGCCCTGGGCGTGAGGGTAACCCAGCCGCGCGGGGAGAGTTCATAGAACTCGTCGCCTTCGACGGCCTGGATCACGGCCTGCGGGTCCCACATCTTCTGGCCGGTGTTGCAGTTGAGGAACTGGTAGGTCCATTTGATGGGATGGAAATCGGTCCAGTTCATATCGGAAATCACCAGCTCGGGCCGGTAGTCGAGCGGGTCTCCCACCTCGCCGGGGGAGAACACGATGTCCACTTCCTTGGGCAGCAGTTCGAAGAACTTGAGCGAGAAGTCGATGGCCTGGGCGAAGTTGTAGTCGGGTTCGATGGCCTGGCCGAACACGCCGCCCATGGCATAGATGCTCTTGACCTTGGCCCGTACGAGTTCTACGCCGTTGA
>JAEEGH010005204.1_pt1 | contig 32851 bp, 35 predicted proteins | sample 9134181 | NCBI WGS metagenome assembly JAEEGH01 (sample SAMN16246544, study PRJNA631951) | gut metagenome | biome: gut microbiome; feature: rumen; material: DP-attached | host: Bos | place: Iran: Karaj | collected 2018-10
GTGCATGCCCGGCGACAACGTGGATATGAAGGTCGAGCTGATCACCCCCATCGCCATCGAGAAGGAGCTGCGCTTCGCCATCCGTGAAGGCGGCCGTACCGTTGGCTCCGGCGTCGTTATCGCCGTCGAGGAGTAATCCTGAGCTGAAAGTGCATAAGGGGACCGCCAAAAGGCGGTCCCCTTCTTTTTTTTCCAGAAAATGAGAAGAAACACTTGCTAATTTTCATCAGCCGGTGTATATTATACATATGGGAATTTATACGCAGTTTTAATTCCGTGGTTACAGGCAGAGAACGGCGGGTATTCCGCGAGAGGAGATAGCGTCATGTTCAGCATCGGAGATCAGATCGCCCACCCCCTGCACGGCGCAGGCGTGATCGACGGAATCGAAGAACGGCGGATCAACGGTGTTACCCGGAAATACTATCAGTTCCGGCTGCCCGCGGGCGGCATGGAGGTCATGATCCCCGTGGATCACTGCGAGGAGATCGGCATCCGTCCCATCATCACCGCCGAGGAAGCCGACGAGCTGCTGCAGGAGCTGGGGGACATCGAGATCGACATGACGCAGAACTGGAACCGCCGTTACCGGGAGAATATGATCCGCATCAAAAGCGGCAACCTGGTGGAGGTGGCCCGCGTGATCAAGGGCCTCATGGCGCGGGACGCGGAAAAGGGCCTCAGCACCGGCGAGCGGAAGATGCTGCGCAGCGCGAAGCAGATCCTGATTTCGGAGGTCGTGCTTGCCAAGCACTGCGCCTATGAGGAAGTGGAGCAGCGGATCAACCTGGCGATGGCATGAGGTAAGGGAAGCGGAAGGAAGGACAAAAGGGGTCGGGTTTATCCCGGCTCTTGTTTTTGAAGAAGCTCCGCCTTTGATGGATTTCGTACAATGAAGATCAGTTTCAAGGAAAAGATTAAGAGGAAACAGAATAAGCCGGGCCTGGTATCCGCCGTGATCGTGGCCGCCGGCAGCAGCAGCCGCATGGGCGGCGGGGACAAGCTTGCCATGCCCCTGGCGGGAAGCACGGTGATCAGCCGCACCATCCGCGCGTTTCAGGACTGCCCGGAGGTGGGGGAGATCGTGCTGGTGCTCCGGAAGGGGGCGGAAAAAAGCGCCCTGGGGGGGGCCTCCGGCTGCGATAAGCTCGCCAGGATCGTCCACGGGGGCGAAAGCCGCACCGCCTCGGCCTATGCCGGGGTCACGGCCTGCGACCGGACTTCGGAGATCATCCTCATTCACGACGGGGCCCGCCCCCTGGTGACGGCGGAGGTCATTCAAAACGCGATCAAAGGGGCGCGGGAATTCGGGGCCGCCGTGCCGGTGACGCCGGTCACGGACACGATCAAGGTGGGGAAGGGCGGCTTTGCGGATTCTACGCCCGAGCGCGCCAGCCTCTTTGCCGCCCAGACGCCCCAGGCCTTTCGCGCCGAGCTCATCAAGGCGGCCTTGAAGGACGCCGTGGACCAGGGCCTCGCCCTCACCGACGACTGCGCCGCCGTGGAACGGCTGGGCATGCGGGTGAAGCTGGTGGAAGGGGATGCGCGCAACCGCAAGATCACCCTGCCCTCGGACCTCGCCCTGGCGGAAGCCCTTTGGAAGGAGATGCATCCATGAGGATCGGACACGGGTACGACGTTCACCGCATCGTGCCGGAGCGAAAGCTCATACTCTGCGGTGTGGAGATCCCCTGGGACGGACGGGGCCTGCTGGGCCATTCCGACGCGGACGTGGCGGCCCACGCCCTGATGGACGCCATCCTCGGGGCCGCAGCCCTGGGGGACATCGGGCAGATGTTTCCCGACGACGATCCCCGCTATGCGGGGGCGGACAGCATGGACTTGCTGCGCGCGGTCTGCGCCAGGGCGGCAGAGGCCGGCTACCGGCTGGGCAACTGCGATATCACCATCCTGGCCCAGCGGCCGAAGCTCATGCCCCATATCCCCGCCATGCGGCAGCGCCTGGCGGAGGTGATGCGCACCCAGCCGGGGCGCGTCAGCGTCAAGGCCACCACGGAGGAGGGCCTGGGCTTCACCGGCGCGCAGGAGGGCATCGCCGCCCACGCAGTGGTGCTGTTGGAGGAAAGGGCCAGGATCACACGCCTATGAACGTTCATAAAGCAGAATTTATCAAATCCGCCGCCGCAGCGAAGGATTTTATCCGGGACGGGCGGCGTCAGATCGCCTTTGCCGGGCGCTCCAACGTGGGCAAGAGCTCGGTCATCAACCGTCTGCTGAACCGCAAAAACTTCGCCAGAGTGGGGAACACGCCGGGCAAGACCGTCCATGTGAACTATTTTCTGGTGGACGAGGTGTGGCTGGTGGACCTGCCGGGCTACGGCTATGCCAAGGTCTCCCAGAGCGAGCGGGACCGGTGGGCCAGGCTCATGGAGAGCTATTTCCGCTCCGGCCTCGTCGCCGCCGGGGTGCTGATCGTGGATGCGCGCCACGCCCCCACGGCGGACGACGTGACCATGCTGGAATGGTTCCGCAGCACCGGCTGCCCCATGACGGTGGTCGCCAACAAGCTGGATAAGGTGAAAAAGAGCCAGCGGGAGGCATGTCTGGAAACCGTGCGCCGGACCCTCGGACTGACGGAGGGGGACACTCTGATCCCCTTCTCGGCGGAGGACGGCACCGGGCGGGACGCGCTCCTGGCCGCCCTGGAGGCGATGGCATGAGCTTCGGCAGCGTCCTCCGGGGCCTGGACTGGAGCTATCTCACGGACCTTCTGGAGCAGGTCGTCCCCGCCCTCCTCTGCATCATGATCCATGAGATCTGCCACGGGGCGGCGGCCTACGCTCTGGGGGACCGGACGGCGGCCACCCAGGGCCGCCTCAGCCTGAACCCCCTGCATCACATCGACTGGTTCGGCCTTGTGATGCTGGCGCTTTTCCATTTCGGCTGGGCGAAGCCCGTCAGCGTGGATATGCGCAATTTCAAGCGTCCCAAGCGGGATATGGCCATCACGGCCCTGGCGGGCCCCGTGAGCAATTTCCTCCTGGCGGCCCTGGCCCTTTTTCTCCTCGGCCTTTTCTACCGGGACCTGTATGCCGGGAGCGTCGGGCGGTTCTTCATCCGCCTGCTGCAATATACGGCCATCCTCTCTATCTCCCTGGGCCTGTTCAACCTCATCCCCATCCCGCCCCTGGACGGGAGCAAGGTGCTGTTTTCCTTCTTGCCGGACCGGGCCTATCTCCGGCTCATGGTGCTGGAGAGATACGGCATGTTTTTCCTCATGGCCCTGGTGCTCATCATGAACCGGGCCTTCGACGTGAGCCCCGTCGCCAGGGCCTCCCAGGCCGTGTATAACGTATTTGTCCGCATCGCCGTATTTGCGGATTCGCTTCGAGGATAGCTATGGACGACCTGACCTTTCATCTGCCCAATCTGGTCAACAATAAGGGGGAGCAGACGGATTTCACCGGGCCCCTGAGCCTGATCCTGCAGCTGCTGAGCCGCAACAAGGTGGAGATCAAGGATATCCGCATCGGCGACATCCTGGACCAGTATATGGAATGGCTCTCGCGCATGGAGCGCATGGACCTGGAGGTCACCGGGGAATTCATCACCATGGCCTCCTATCTCCTGTATATCAAGGCGAAGACCCTCCTGGAGGGCACGCGGGACGTGGAGGAGCTGGGCGAGCTCATCTCCTCCCTGGAAGCGCAGCAGCGAAAGGAGACCCTGGAGCGCATGAAGCTGGCGGCCGACTGGCTGGCCGGCCGGAGCGGCCTGGGGGAGGGCATCTTCATCCGCACGCCGGAGCCCATCACCGGCCCGCCGGAATACCGCTATGCCCACCATGCTCTGGAGCTGCTGCGGGCCCTGAAGGAGATCGTGGGCCGGGAGCGGGACGCCGCGAACGCGCCCCGGCCCGTCCCCATGCCCGCGCCGCTCACTTATTCCATCCGGGATAAATCGGATGAGATTTTGCTGCGGCTCCGGGACCGGGGGAAAATCTCCCTGGCGGCCCTCTTTTCCGAAAGCCGCAGCCGCTCCGAGCTGACCGCCGCTTTCCTGGCGGTGCTGGAGCTTTACCGGGCCGAGCAGATCGGCCTTCTGGACACGGAGACCGGCCTGGAACTGACCCGATTCGAGGAGTAGTGCAGCCATGGAAGTTGACAGCATCATCGAAAGCATCCTTTTCGCCTCCGGCGACCCCTTCCCGGTGGAGCGGCTCATGGCCCTGCTGGACCTGAGCCGGGAGGAGGTGCTGGCCGCCGCCCGGCGCATCGGGGACGGTTACCGCTATGAAAACCGGGGCATCCGCCTGCTGATCCTGGAGGACAGCCTGCAGCTGGGTTCCGCGCCGGAGAACGCCGATTGGGTGCGCCGGGCGCTGGACACCCGCAAGCCCGCCCGCCTCAGCCCCGCCGCGCTGGAGGTGCTGGCCATCGCCGCCTATTTCCAGCCCGTCACCCGCACCTATATCGAGCAGATACGGGGCGTGGACAGCAGCTACACCGTGGGCCTCCTGGTGGACAAGGGCTTTCTGGAGCCCTGCGGCCGGCTGGACGCCCCCGGCAGGCCCATGCAGTTTCAGACCACGGCGGCCTTCCTCCGCGTTTTCGGCCTGGAAAGCCTGGAGGAGCTGCCCGCCTACGGGGACGCTTCGGAGCCGGAGCAGCCCGACGCCCGGGAACTGGCGGAGAGCCTGCCGGAGGTCCGGGATTGAAAGCGCTCATCTGGATCGCGGCCATCCTGGCCGCGCTGATCTGCCTCCCGCTGCTGGTGCGGCTGCGCGTCACGGGCGTCTACGGGGAGGCGGGCCCTTCCCTGCGGGCAGCCCTGGGGGCGGTCCCCATGCTGACGGTCCCCCGGGCGCCGGGGGCGAAAAAAGCGAAGCGGGAAAAGAAGCCCAAACAGGCAAAAAAGCCGAAAAAGAAAAAAGAGGAAACCGAGGAAAAGGACAAGGGCGGCTCCGTTCCGGGATTCCGCAGTCTGCTTCCCATAATCTCAAAAGCGCTGGGAAAGCTAAAGCGCAGGCTCAGCATCGATGAACTCACGCTATGGTATCTCAGCGCGGGGGACGACCCTGCGTCGACGGCCCTGATGTTCGGCGGCGCCAGTGCATCGGCGGAGGTCCTGGTCCGGGCGTTGGAAAGCCTGTTCCGGGTGAAACAGCGGGATATCCGCACTTCGGTCAGCTTCACGGAGCCGAAGCCGAGGGTCTATGTCCGGCTGCGGCTGTCCGTTTCCCTGGGCGTCCTCATCTGGATCGCCGCCGGGGCGGCTTTGGCATACAGTAAAGCCCGGAGGGACGCGGGCAAGAAATAGGGAGGAAACACCATGGAAAAGCATGCCATCGGAGAACTCATGGAAAAGACCATGTCCAAGATCCGGGAGATGGTGGATGTGAACACCATCGTCGGCTCGCCCATCACCACCGTGGACGGGATCACCCTGATCCCCGTCAGCAAGGTGAGCTTCGGCTTTGCCGCCGGCGGCTCGGACTTTCAGAGCAAAAAGGACAAGGATAAGGAGGGCTCTCCGGATTCCTTCGGCGGCGGCAGCGGCGCCGGGGTGAAGATCGAGCCCGTGTCCTTCCTGGTCATCCGGGACGGGAACGTGCGCATGATCAGCGCCAATGCCCAGCAGCAGAGCTCCGTGGAGAAGTTTGTCGATGCGATGCCTGATATCATCGACAAGGTCAAGGAGGTTCTGCCGAAAAAGAAGGATGAGGAAACGGATAGCGACAGCGATACCGAGAATTAGTCTTGCCCTGATGCTGCTCCTGCAGCTGCTGCCCGGCGCCGTCCGGGCGGCGGAAGAGCCGGCTGTCTCCGCCCGCGCGGCGGTGGTGGCCGAGCTGGAGACGGGGCGCATCCTGTTTGAAAAGAATCCGGACATGCCCATGAAGGCGGCCAGCACCGTGAAGATCCTCACGGGGCTGCTGGCCGTGGAAAAGCTGGACCCGGCTGCGGAGATCACCGTGCGCCCGGAATGGACGGGGCTGGAGGGCTCCTCCATGCATCTCCGGCCCGGCCAGCGGATCACCGTGGGTGAGCTGCTGCGGGGCCTGCTGCTGGTTTCCGGCAACGACGCGGCCATGGCGCTGGCCTGCGCCGCGGCGGGCAGCGAGGAGGCCTTCACGGCGCTGATGAACGAGCGCGCCGCGGCTCTGGGCATGACCGGCAGCGTCTTCACCGACGCCAGCGGGCTCGGCTCGGAGGGCCACCGGGTGACGGCCAGGGATATGGCGGTCCTGGCCCGGGCGGCCATGAAAAACGAAAGCTTCCGCGCCATCGTCTCCCTGAAGACCGCGGAGGCGGCGGGGCAGACCCTGCGCAATCACAATAAGCTGCTCTGGCAGTACGAGGGGGCCGTGGGCGTCAAGACCGGCTACACGAAGGCCGCGGGCAGGACCCTCGTTTCCTGCGCGGAGCGCGGCGGGCTGACCCTCGTCTGCGTGACCCTGGACGACCCCCGGGATTGGGAGGATCACGCAAGGCTCCTGGACTGGGGCTTCGGGCAGCTGGAAGCCGCGGACCTGTCCGGCATGGCGTGGACCGTGGAGGTGGTCAGCGGCCTCATGCCGGCGACGGTCCGCCCCGACGGCAGCCTTCGGCCGGCCCTCCCCAGAGAGGGGAAGACCTGGGAGGTGGAGCTGCCGCCCTTCCTCTATGCCCCGGTGGAAGCCGGGGAGACGGTGGGCTTCCTCCGCTGCCGGGACGAGGCGGGGAATCTCCTGTGTGAAGTCCCCCTGCGCTGCGCGGAGGGCGTGCCCCTGGACCCCGGCCAGAAGCTCAGCTTCCGGGAGAAGCTCCGCTGGGCCTGGCGCTTTGCCTGCCGTCACAGCGCCGGTTATCCCCAATATGCTTTCTACTGACGAGGAACGATATGGAAGAACGACTGCAAAAGCTCCTGTCCCGATATGGCGTCGCCTCCCGCCGGGAAGCGGAGGAGCTGATCCTCTCCGGCCGGGTCACGGTGAACGGCCGGCCCGCCGCCCTGGGGATGAAGGCCGACGAGGACAGGGACGCGATCCTTGTGGACGGAAACCCGCTTGCCCGAAGGGAGCAGCGGGTTTACATCATGCTGAACAAGCCCCGGGGCTGCCTCTGCACCCGGAAGGACGAGAAGGGGCGGAAGACGGTGCTGGACTATCTCGGCGGCTGCCGCGCCCGCGTCTGGCCCGTGGGGCGGCTGGACCTGAATTCCGAGGGGCTGCTGATCCTCACCGACGACGGAGAGCTGACCAACGCCCTGACCCACCCCAGCCACGGGGTGGAGAAGGTCTACAGCGTCCGCGTGGCGGGCGCCGACATCCCCGGCGCGCTGAAGCTCCTCAAGGGCGAGCTCATGCTGGAGGACGGCCCGGCGAAAGCCCGGCGTGTGCGCCTCCTCCGGGACGACGGGGAGCGGGCCATCCTGGAGATCACGGTGACGGAGGGGCGCAAGCACCTGGTCAGGAACCTCTGCGCCGCCGCGGGGCTGGAGGTGAAGCGCCTCATCCGCCTGTCTGAAGGGGGGCTCAGCCTGGGCGAGCTGCGCACGGGCTGCTGGCGGTATCTGGAGGAAGGGGAAGTGGCCGAGCTGAAGCGCGCTTCCGGGCTCCGGTGAACGCGGACCCCGGAAGGGGCAACAATTCACAGTTTGTATATTGCATTTCCTTTGCCGCTTGATATATGATACATAAGATCGGGATCCACACAGGGATGCAGAGAGAAGGATGCACATGGAAAAGGACATCATTTCCGTCATCCAGGAAAAGCAGCGCGGCTTTTCCAAGGGGCAGAACCGCATCGCCCGCTATATTTCCGAGAATGCGGACAAGGCCGCCTTTATGACGGCGGCGAAGCTGGGGCAGAAGGTGGGGGTCAGCGAATCCACCGTGGTCCGCTTTGCGCTGGAGCTGGGCTTCGAGGGCTATCCCGAAATGCGCCGGGCCCTGCAGGAGATGATCCGCAACCGCCTCACCAGCGTGCAGCGCATCGAGGTCGCCAAAACGGTCATCGGCGGCAGGGACACCCTGTCGGCCATCCTCAATTCCGACATGGAAAACATCACCCGCACCCAGGCCGAGCTGGACCGGGGAAAGTTCGACGCGGCGGTGGAAGCCCTGCTGAAGGCGAAGCACATCTATATCCTGGGCACGCGCACCAGCGCGGCCCTGAGCATGTTCATGGGCTTCTATTTCAATATGCTGTTTGAAAATGTCAAGGTGCTGTATGAGAACACCGCCGGGGAAGTATTTGAACAGATCATGCGCATCGGGCCGGGGGATGTGTTCGTGGGCATCAGCTATCCCCGCTATTCCAAGCGGACGGTGAAGGCCGTGCGCTTCGCCAAGGAGCGGGGGGCCACGGTGCTGGCCATGACGGACGCGGAGACCTCTCCCATCGCCGCCGGGGCGGACATCTGCCTGCTGGCGCGCAGCGACATGGTCTCCTTTGTGGACAGTCTGGTGGCGCCCCTGAGCCTCATCAACGCCCTCATCGTGGCCGTCAGCGACCGGAAGCCCGGCGTGGCCGCCACCTTCATGGAGCTGGAAGAGGTCTGGAACGAATACGGCGTGTATGAAAAGAATTCCGACTGAGGTCTGCGTGGTGGGCGGCGGCGCGGCGGGACTCATGGCGGCCCTCAGCGCCGCGGAGGCGGGGGCGGAGGTCCTGCTGCTGGAAGGGCAGGAGCGCCCGGCGAAGAAGCTGCGCATCACCGGCAAGGGCCGCTGCAACCTCACCAACGACTGCGCCCCCGAGGACGTGCTGAAAAACGTGACGCGCAACGCCCGCTTTCTCCACAGCGCACTTCGCGCCTTTCCCCCTTCGGAGGTCATGGCCTTTTTCGAGGACCTGGGCGTGCCCCTGAAGACCGAGCGGGGCAGCCGGGTCTTCCCGGTCTCCGACCGGGCGGGGGACGTGGCGGACGCGCTGACGGCTGCGGTGGAGCGCCGGGGGCGCATCCTGCGCCTGCGGGCGCGGGAAATACTGACCTCCGAGGGAGCCGTTGCCGGCGTCCTGGGCGGGGATATGCGCATCGACTGTCCGGCGGCCGTCCTCTGCACCGGCGGCCTCAGCTATCCGAAAACCGGCTCCGACGGGGACGGCTACCATATGGCCCGGAAGCTGGGCCACACCGTGGAGCCCCTTTCTCCCTCCCTGGTGCCCCTCACCTCCCCGGACGGGGACTGCGCCGCCATGCAGGGCCTCAGCCTGCGCAACGTGACCCTGACCCTGCGGGAAAAGGGCGGCAAAAAGCTTTGGAGCGAGCTGGGGGAGATGCAGTTCACCCATTTCGGCGTCACCGGGCCCCTGGTACTCTCCGCCTCCGCCCATATGGAGCCGGGAAAGGCTTATGAGATCGTGCTGGACCTGAAGCCGGGCCTCCCGGAGGAAAAGCTGGACGCCCGGCTGGTGCGCATGTTCGGGGAAAACCGCAACCGGGATTTCCGCAACAGCCTGGATGATCTGCTGCCCAGGAGCATGATCCCGGTGATCGTCCGCCGCAGCGGCATCCCGCCGGAGACGAAGGTGCACGATATCACGCGCCCCCAGCGCCTGAAGCTGCTGGAAACGCTGAAGCGCTTTTCCCTGGCAATCGACGGCACGCGCCCCATCGAGGAAGCGGTCGTCACCCGGGGCGGCGTGAACGTGAAGGAAGTGGAGCCCGGCACCATGGCCTCCCGGCTGGTTCCGGGGCTTTGGTTCGCGGGAGAGATCCTGGACCTGGACGCCTATACCGGCGGCTTCAACCTGCAGATCGCCTGGTCCACGGGCCGGGCGGCGGGAAGGGCCGCCGCGGCATACGCTTTGGAGCACAGAAGGAGCGAGGAAGCATGAAGAACATACAGGTAGCCATCGACGGACCCGGCGGCGCGGGGAAGAGCACCATGGCCAAGGCCCTGGCGAAGGCGTGCGGCCTGAACTATGTGGATACCGGCGCGATGTACCGCACCGTGGGCCTGGCGGCCCTGCGGGCGGGGGCGGACCCCCTGGACGGGGAGGAAGTGCCGAAGCTGCTGCCCCATATGCACCTGGGCGTCCGGTATATCGGCGGGGAACAGCGCATGTTCCTCTGGGACGAGGACGTGACGGACTGCATCCGCACGCCGGAGGTCAGCGCCGCCGCCTCCGCCGTCAGCGCCATGCCCCCCGTGCGGGCCTATCTGCTCAGGACCCAGCAGGACCTGGCGGAGGAATGCAGCGTCGTGATGGACGGGCGGGACATCGGCACCGTGGTGCTGCCCCGCGCCGGGCTGAAAATCTTCCTCACCGCCACGGCGGAGGAGCGCGCCCGCCGCCGCTTCCTGGAATTGCAGGAGCGGGGCACGCCCCAGCCCTACGAGCAGGTGCTCAGGGAAATGAACGAGCGGGACGAGCGGGACACCAAGCGCGCCGCCGCGCCCCTGCGCCCCGCAGAGGATGCGGTGCTGCTGGATACCACCGCCATGACCGAGGCGGAGGTGCTGGAAAAGCTGATGCAGCTGGTGAAGGAGCGGTGGGGCGAATGAACATCGACCGCAACTTCCGCATCGCCTATCGCTTCATCATCCCCGTCGTCACCTTTCTCTATCCCCTGCGCATCCGCCACAGCGAGCGGGTGCCGGAGGGGCCCATGGTGATCTGCGCCCCCCATTCCAAGCTGGTGGACCCTTTTCTGCTCTGCGCCCTGCTGACCGTCCGCCGCTTTCCCCGCTTCCTTTCCAAGAAGGAGCTTTTCTCCAAGCCGGTGGTGGGGGCCTTCCTGCGGTCCATCGGCATGATCCCCGTGGACCGGGGCAAGGCGGATATCTCCGCCATCCGCACGGCCCTGGGCATCCTGAAAAACCGGGGCATCATCGGCATCTTCCCGGAGGGCACCCGGGTGAAGGAGGACGAGGGCTCCGAGGCCAAGACCGGGGCGGTCATGCTGGCCTCCCGCACGGGCGTCCCCATCCTGCCGGTGTGGATGCCCCGGAAAAAGCGCCTTTTCCGTAAGGTGGATGTGATCGTCGGCGAACCCTACACCCTGCCGGCGCTGCGGGGGAACGCGGAATATCTTCCCCATGCCGAGGAGCTGATGCGCCGCATATCTTCGCTCCAGGCGGAGGCCGGGCCGTGTACCTGAGGATCGCGGCGACGGCCGGCTTCTGCTACGGGGTGCGCCGGGCCATCGCCATCGCGGAGAAGGAGGCGGAGGGCGGCTGCGTCGTCCTGGGGGAGCTCATCCACAACCGCATGGAGATGGACCGCCTCCGCCGTCTCGGCCTGCGCAGCGCGAAGACCGTGGAGGAGATCGGGGCGGGGGAGACCGTGCTCATCCGCTCCCACGGAGAGCCGGACAGCGTCTTCCGCGCCCTGGAGGCCAGGGGCTGCCGGGTGGTGGACGCCACCTGCCCCAATGTCAGCCGCATTCACCGCATCGTGCGGGAAGCGGCGGAAAAGGGGCGCAAATGCATCGTCATCGGCGACCGGGATCATCCGGAGGTGCGGGGCATCGTGGGCTCCGCGCCGGGGGTGGAGGTGCTGCGGGACGCGTCGGAGGCCGAAAACTGGATCAAATTGGCAGGGCTGCCCCCCGAAACGCCCCTTACCGTCGTGTACCAGACCACGGAAATCCGTGAACGCGTGAAAAAATGCGCGGAAATCCTAAAAAAAGTGTTTACGAATCAGGAAAACTTTGATACAATATGCGATGCCACGTTTCGTCGCCAAAAAGAGGCGACGGGGCTATCCGCCATATGCGATGCCATGCTTGTGGTAGGAGACAGGAGCAGTGCAAACACGAGACGGCTGGCCGAAGTCTGTGCCGGCCGGTGCCCCAAGGTGATTTTTGCGGAAACAGCCTCTGAGCTCGACCTGTCAGACCTGAAAGATGTCATAACATTGGGGGTGACCGCTGGGGCCTCGACCCCGGCGTGGATAATTAAGGAGGTTTGTGCAAAGATGACCGATGAACTGAAGATCGAAGAAATCAAAGCTGAAGAAACCGCGGAAGCGGAAGCGGCCGCCGCTGCGGAGGCCGTGAGCGAGGAGACTGTGAGCGCGGAAGCGCCCGCTCCCCAGGAGACGGAAAACGCGCCCGAATCCTTCGACGAAATGCTGGAAAAGAGCTTCAAGACTTTGAATAACGGAGACAAGGTCACCGGGATCGTGGCCTCCATCGGCCCCAGTGAGATCACTGTGGACCTGGGCACCAAGCATTCCGGCTACATCCCGCTGTCCGAGCTCAGCGACGATCCCGACGTGAAGCCCGAGGACGTCGTGCAGGTGGGGCAGGAGATCGAGACCTTCGTCATCCGCGTCAACGACGTGGAGGGCACGGTGCAGCTCAGCAAGAAGCGGCTGGATACCGTGAAGAACTGGGACAGCATCGAGGCCGCGCGGGAGGATCGCGTTCCCGTGGAAGGCACCGTCACCGAGGAGAACAAGGGCGGCATCGTGGTCAATGTCCGGGGCATCCGGGTCTTCGTGCCCGCCTCTCAGACGGGGCTGCCCAAGGATGCGCCCATGTCCAGCCTGCTGAAGACCAAAGTCCAGCTGCGCATCACCGAGGTCAACCATGCCCGTCGGCGCGTGGTGGGCTCCATCCGCGCCGTGCAGTATGAGGCCCGCAAGGCCGCCGCGGAGAAGACCTGGGCGGAGATCGAGGAAGGCAAGAAGTATCAGGGCGTCGTCAAGTCCCTCACCAGCTACGGCGCGTTCGTGGACATCGGCGGCGTGGACGGCATGGTCCATGTCTCCGAGCTGAGCTGGAAGCGCATCCACAATCCCGCCGAGGTGCTGAAGGTGGGCGACGAGATCGAGGTCTATGTCATTTCCTTCGACCGGGAAAAGAAGAAGATTTCCCTGGGCTACCGCAAGGCGGAGGACAATCCCTGGGTGAAGTTCACCAGCCAGTATCAGATCGGCTCCGAGGCCACGGTGAAGATCGTCAAGCTCATGGACTTCGGCGCTTTCGCCGAGATCGTCCCCGGCGTGGACGGCCTGATCCATGTCTCCCAGATCACCAACGAGCGCCGTATCGGCAAGCCCAGCGAGGTCCTGTCCGAGGGTCAGGAAGTCAATGTGAAGATCACCAACATCGACGAGGAGAACAAGAAGGTCTCCCTGAGCATCCGCGCCCTCATGGACGCCGAGCGTGCCGCCGCCCAGAGCGTGGAGGAAGCGGCCGACGAAGTGGTCTACGACACGGAAGCCCCCGCGGACTACCAGGCTGAGTAATTCTCCCGGCAGCGATTGAAACATACGCTCCCCCCGCCGAAGCTTTCTTCGCCGGAGGGAGCGTTTTTTTGCCTTTTTGGCGTATCACTTTTTCGCGTATCAAAGGAAGGAGAGGACAATGACAGCGGCAAACGAGGGTACCCGGACTTTCGGCTATGTGCGCGTCAGCACGAAGGAGCAGAACGAGGCCCGCCAGATGATCGCCATGCAGGAGGCGGGCATTTCCATGGAAAACATCTTTGTGGACAAGCAATCCGGCAAGGATTTTGACCGGCTGGCGTACCGGCGCATGCTCCGGAAGCTGCGGAAAAACGACCTGGTGTTTATCAAAAGCATCGACCGGCTGGGCCGGAATTACGAGGAGATACAGAATCAGTGGCGGTATCTGACGAAGGAAAAGCTGGTGGATATCGTCGTGCTGGACATGCCGCTGCTGGACACCCGCCGGGGCAAGGACCTGGTGGGCACGTTTTTGAGCGACGTGGTCCTGCAGGTGCTCTCCTTTGTGGCGGAGAATGAGCGCACGACCATCCGCCTGCGGCAGGCGGAGGGCATCGCGGCGGCGCGGCAGCGGGGCGTGAGCTTCGGCCGCCCGCCGGCGCCGCTGCCGGAGAATTTCGGCGAAATGTGCCGCCGCTGGCGCAGCGGCAGCCTCAATCTGACCCAGGCGGCCGCCGCCTGCGGCATGCCCCGCTCCAGCTTCTATTACCGCGCCAGAGCGGGGAAGTGAGGAAGCCTATGCTTCCGGCTGGAAGAGATCGTCCAGCAGGACCGCGTTGCTCACGATCCCGCTGTATTTGTTCTTTTGGACGCCGAAGGTCGTGATAAAGGTTAGCTGGATCGTCTTCCTGCAATTCGTGTTCTGACGGAAAACGGCGATCTTGTTCCGCAGATTCTGCTCGTATTCCTTGTCGATCAGGTATTCGTTCATGGAGAATTTGATCTCGCAAAGGTTGACGACCTGGTCCCGCCGGTCGATCAGCAGGTCGATCTGCGCGCCGGGACCCGCCCCCTCTCCGGAGGGCGCGGCGATCCAGGAGGATTCCTCCGACAGCACCCCGGCGATGCCCAGCTTCCGCTTGATCTGCGGAATGTGGTCCTTGCACAGCTGTTCAAAGGTGAGCCCGGCCCAGGCGCGGCGGGCGGGGTTCTCCAGGGTGTTGCTCCAGTAATGCTCATCCCGCCCGAAGCCGCCCTTGAGGAAGCGGTAGTAGAACAGGGTGTAGTAGTCCGAAAGCTGGAACAGCACGTCCTTTGCCTTTCGGCCATAGAAGCAGTATTTCCGCACGAAGCCGGAATCCGCCAGATCGTTGAGGATTTTGGACAATGCCCCGTTGGCGGGGAATCCCGTCTTTTCCGCGATCTCGCTTCGGGTCATTCCGATGCGCTTTTTGCTCAGCTGTTCCACGACGCGGATATACTGCTCGCTGTTTGCAAACAGGGTTTGATACAGGTGGTCGAATTCATCCCAAAGCTCCGCCCGCTTTCTGAAAAACAGATTGTCGATGTTGGCGTTGAATGCAAGCTCCGGATCGAGAAGTCCCAGGTAATAGGGAATGCCGCCCAGGATCATATAGCATTCGGAGATATCCCGCCGGGACCAATCGATCCCGCGGGAAAGCAGATAAGCTTCCGTCTCCTGAAGGTTGAACGGCTTCAGGTAGATGCGGCAGGATTGACGGTTGAACAGCCCTCCCTGGTTTCCCGCGATTTTTTCCACCATCCAGGAGGTGGCGGAACCGCAGACGATGAACACAAGGGAATCCTGCGTGCAGCCCCAGTCGTTCCAGAACCACTCGAAGGCGGCCAGGAAGCCGGAGCGCTGGGTGTCCATCCAGGGCATTTCATCGAAAAAGACGACGTGCTTCTCCTGCCTGGGAAGGGCGGACAGGTAGGCGCGCAAAAGCTCGAATGCCTCGATCCAATCCTTCGGAGCGGCATGCGCCTCTCCGCTTTGGCGGCTCAGCTCCGCGGCAAAATAGCGCAGCTGGGTTTCCTTCGGCTGCGCGTAGGCCCCGGTCAGCTTGAAATCGAAACGGCCTTCAAAGAACTGGTTGATCAGAAAGGTCTTTCCCACTCTCCGTCTGCCATAGACGATGACCAGCTGCGCCTGGTCCGCGTTCAGGCATTTTTCCAGCCGTTCGCATTCCGCCTGTCTGCCGATGATCTTGTTTCTGGCCATCTTGCCTGCCTCCCTCACCGTTTTGTGGCCAGTATATCACACATTCAGACGAAATACCAGCGCTATTTTGTCTGAATGTGGGTGGAAAACCAAAATATATGCCGTTTTGAGGCTGAGATTCGTCCGGATCTTCAAAAACACGCAAAATATAGAATGAGCAGCAATTCCAAAACCTGTAAATTTCTGGTTAATACTTGATGTGACAAATGGTTGTTTTTTACTTTAGAAAATTATTAATTACAGTTGATTTCTCAGAAGAAAAGTGATATAATCAGCTAGTGAGATAAAAAGAGCAGCAATTCGGAAACCTACACATTCTGAGATAAAGATAACAATTCCGGATTTCGTTTCGCTGCTCTGTCCGCGGAGGCCCATGCGATGAAGGGCCCTTTTCCGGTCTGCGATAGGAGAGGAAAACGCCATGGCAGCGAAGAAGAAGCGGCAATTCCTGGATTGGGAGGAATGGTATCTCCTCGCCGCCCGCTATCGGGATGACCACGGCGATCTGCTGGTCCCCAAGGACTATGTCTGTGAGGGCGGGGAACGCCTGGGGCGGTGGATCGAACGGCAGCGCGCCAAATATAACCGCGTGCCCTCCATGAAAAGCCCCATCGAGCCCTGGCAGATCGAATACCTGGACCGCCTGGGCATGGTGTGGAAGCTGAAGGAGCTCAGCGAGTGGGAGCGCTGGATGGAGGCGCTGGACGGCTATGCCGCCCGTCACGGCAACATCGACGTGCCCCGCGCCTGCGAATTTGCGGGTCTTCGCCTGGGGGACTGGCTGAACAAGCAGCGGCTCTATTATGCCTATGGGCAGCTCAGCCCCGAGGAGATCGGGGACCTGGAGCGGCGGGGCGTGAACTGGAGCCTGCGGCCCCGGCGGCAGGCCTGGGAGGACTGGTTTGCCGAAGCCGAGGCCTATTACCGCGCCCACGGCGACCTCATGGTGAAGCTGGATTACCTTACCCCCCGCGGCGGGAAGCTGGGCTTCTGGATCTATAAGCAGCGGGATATCTACATGGGCCGCAAAAAGAGCCCCTGCCTGACGCCGGAGCGCATCGAAATGCTCAATGGCATTGGCATGGTGTGGGACCCGCTGGCGGGCCGCTCGGACGCCTGGGAGCGGATGGTCCGCTATATCGAGGAATATAAGAACCGGAATGGCAGGCTGCCTCTCTGGCCCCGGGAGCTGAAAGCCCCGGACGGCAGGTCCTATAACGGCTGGATCCGCATGCAGCGGCAGCTTCTGGCGGAGGGGTCCGTCCCCCCGGAGAAAGCGGAAAAGCTGGCGGGGCTGGGCATCACCCCGGCCAGGCGCACGCCGCGCCCGCAGCAGGCGGAAGCACAGGCATAGAATTTTGATTTCAAAGGCCTTTCCCGGAATGCCTTGAAATAACTCCCCGTGAGGAGCGGCAAGAGTCCGTTTCCTTGCCCGGAGGACCCCCGCGTAGAAATAGAACCAAATATTTAGAGGAGGAAATTTCATGAAGAAGAACAACAAGCGTGGTTTTACCCTGGCCGAGCTGCTGATCGTCGTTGCGATCATCGCCGTCCTGGTTGCCATTGCCATCCCCATCTTCAATGCCCAGCTGGAGAAGAGCCGTGATGCGGTTTCCATTTCCAACATCCGTTCTGCTTATGCGGAAGCGCAGGCTGCTTATTTGACTGGCTCGGGCGATGGCACTCATGTCAAACTCACCCTTACGGATGGCAAAATTACTGCTATTGAAGTTGATGCCGTTGCTATTAAGAGCCAGAAAGCAGATTCTTTTAGTTCTCTTGGCGGCGATCTTCCCTTTACTGTACCTAATGATCCCGGTGCTGCGAAAAACTACACTATCAAGTTTGCATACAGCGATGGTGTCATCACTGGCACTCCTACTCTGACGCCTGCCTCTTAATCCGGCTCCGTCTCCTACGCCTGGAGCCTGATAAGCAAGAAACATACTGAAATAAACCCAGGTAATTCAACCTCACTATAACGCAGCACAGTCGCAGGGGCCGGGAATCCCCTCCGACTGTCGCCTCCGGGTGAAAAAGCTGAGTGTATAGAACAGCACGGGTCCCTGCCGATTCTCTCCGACGGCGCGGGCCCGTGCTTGTATAACCCGCCCCTCGCGCGCACCGATCCCCAGGGGAAGGTCATCCGCTGCGGCGGGGAACGGGAATTTCCATCGACACAACACAAACGGGAGGACATGCAAATGAAAAAAACGGACAATCGCCGAAGCTTCACCCTCAAGGGGCTGCTGGTCATCGTGGTGATCATCGCCCTGCTGGCCGCCGTCGTTCTCCCGATCTGCTCCGCACGGCTGGAAAAGCGCCGCGCGGGTGAAGGAACCTCCCGCAGGGAGCACGCGGCCTCCCAGGCTTCCCGCCCACCGGAAGAAATGATGAAAGCCGGCGAAGACCGCGAGGGCACGGACGCCGGCACGGAGAGCCATTCCCTGCAATTCCTCTATGGGGAGGACGGCGAAATCCTCTCCGTCCGCACCGTCCCGGAATCCTGAAGGAATCCCGAACAGCGAAAAATACGCCGGAGGCAGCTTCCAAAGCGGAGCCGCCTCCGGTTTTTCTCTTGTCCATTCCGCCAAAAATGCGCGGGGAACAGCGGTAATTTGGGCAGAATGCAAGTGGAAATCGCGGAAATGATGTGATAAACTTCTATTATGCTAAATGACCGCGCCCCTGCGGCAGAAAAGGAGGAATCCCCGTGCACGATTCACATGCAGCCCACGAGCATCCCCACACCCACGATCACGCCCATGACCACAGCCACGAGCACAGCCACGGCGGCTTCGACAGCGTCGAGCAGGCCGTCGCCCTGCTGACGTATATGCTGGAGCACAACCGCCGCCATGCCGAAGAACTCCACGACGCATGCCACAAGCTGGAGGATATGGGCAAGGCGGAGGCCGCCGAAAAGCTGGGGGAGGCCCTGCACGGATACAGCCACGCTTGCGAGCATCTGGCCGAGGCACTGGAGGTCCTCAAGAAAGAAGCGAGGGCAAGCGCCGATGGCTGAGCTGTTTGTGATCGGCGAGCGCATCCACCGCATTTCTCCCGCCGTCCGCGAGGCCATGGAGACCATGACCCCCGAGCCCATTCTGGAGCGCGCCCGGGAGCAGCTGGAAGCCGGAGCCGCCTGTCTGGACGTGAACATCGGCCCTGCCGAAAGGGACGGCGTCGAGCTGATGGAGTGGGCGGTCAGGCTGCTGCAGGAGAATTTCGACAACGTGCCCCTTTGCCTGGACACCGCCAACCGCAGGGCCATCGAGGCCGGCATCCGGGTCTACGACCGCGCGAAGGGCAAGCCCATCGTCAACTCCGCCGACGCCGGCGACCGCCTGGAGATCCTCGATCTGGCCGCGGCCAATGACGCCGTCTGCATCGCCCTCTGCTCCAAAGCGGGCGTACCCGCCGGCAACGACGAGCGCAAGCGCTATGCCGGGGAAATGCTGGAACGAGGTATGCGCCTGGGTATGGCGCAGGAGGACCTGTGGTTCGATCCCCTGTTTCTGGATGTCCGGGGCATGCAGGACCGGCAGATGGAGGTCCTGCACTTCCTCAGGGAGCTGAGCGACAGCGGCCTCAGGACCACCGGCGGGCTTTCCAACGTCTCCAATTCGACGCCCCGGCGCCTCCGCCCGGTGCTGGACAGCGCCGCCCTCGCCATGGCGATGTTCTGCGGCCTCACCAGCTGCATCGCCGATCCCTGCGACCGCCGCCTGATGGAGACCGTCAGGGCCTGCGACGTGATTCGCAACAGCGTACCCTTCGCCGACGCGTTGTTGAAGGACTGAGGTTGCCCCCGGCTTCCCCTGGGGATCGGTGCGCGCGAGGGGTAGCAGGCGCGTCCCAGCGTTGGGGCCCTCGCGCCCGGAATGGGGACCCGCCGCGGAGCGGTGGGCGTGCGGTGAAGCTGTCACCGAAGGTGACTGATGAGGGACGCCCCCCGTCCACGCCGCAGCGGCAGAATGATCGCCGCGAATACGTGCCCCGGTCACGTTTCCCCTTTGAGACCCGTCATGAAGCCGTCCAGGGCTGTGGATTGGATGTCGCCGGCGATGACCGTCTGCCCGCAGACGACCAGGTCGGCGACGATGTTATCCTCCCCGCTGGGGTGATTCAGCACCCGGAAGGAGTAGCGCCTGGCCTCCATGCCCCCGTATTCCGCCAGCGGATAGCCCTGCTTTGTCTGCAGGTCGGCATAGCCGGCATAAGCCCCGGTGAAGCTGCGGGGGATCACCAGGCTTTTCACCTCCAGGGGCTGCGGCTCCACCTCCCAGCCCAGGCCTGCCAGATAACGGGCCGCCCCGGCCGCATCGGCGACGCCGCCGGTTTCCTGCGTTTTCGGGGCGGAGCCGCGGATCGTGCGCAGGCTGATCAGCAGGATCACGGCGACCAGCGCCAGGGCCAGGACCGCCACGGCGGCGACGGCGCTCTTTCGATTCAGCTTTGCGGTAAAGACAAACATGCGTTCCTCCATTTCCTGCCGTCCGCAGCACTCCTCTGGGCGGCGGTTCCTCAAGAGATCAAGAGATTCATATGAACGGAGCGGACAAATCATGCCTGTCATGCGTCTGGATAAAATCATCGCCGGCGCGGGCCTCAGCACCCGCAGCGAGGCAAAAAAGCTCATCCGCGCCGGGCGCGTCACCGTGGAGGGACGGACCGTCGAAGACCCGGCGGCCCACTGCGACTCCGGGGCCGACGTGCGCCTGGACGGCCGGCAGGTGCGCTGGCAGGAATACCTCTATCTCATGATGAACAAGCCCGCGGGCTATCTCAGCGTCACGGAGGACCCCAGGGCCCCCACGGTGCTGGAGCTGCTGCCGCCGGAGCTGCGCAGGCGCAATCTCTCCCCGGCGGGACGGCTGGACAAGGACAGCGAGGGCCTGCTGATCCTTACCAGCGACGGGGATTTCTGCCACCGGGTGATTTCCCCCAAAAGCGGCGTCGAAAAGGAATATTATATCGAGGTACTGGACCCCTTTCCTCCCGGGGCGGAGGAGCTCTTCCGCGCCGGCGCGGTGCTGGAGGATGGGGAAGTCTGCCTCCCTGCGCGGCTGGAACCCGCGGCGGACCGCTTCAGCGCCCGCGTGTTCCTGCGGGAAGGGAAGTACCACCAGGTCAAGCGCATGGCCGTCGCCGCGGGGACGAAGGTGAAGTATCTCAAACGCCTCAGCGTGGGAGGCGTGGCGCTGGATGAAAACCTGGGGCCGGGGCAGTATCGGGAGCTGACGGCGGCGGAGCTGCAGAAAATTTGTGAAGAATCGGACAATTTGCACAAATAATCAAACGCAGCTTTGGCAGATAGATAAATTGCGCAACCCGGACAAATATGCTATCATTATCCTAAAATTCAAGCCAGTCTTGAAAATTTGGAGGGTTAATTTATGTCTAGCGTTACCATGAAAGGCATCTACAAGAAATATGCGGGCGGCGTCACTGCGGTCTCCGATTTCAACCTGGATGTGGAAGACAAGGAATTCATCATCCTGGTCGGTCCTTCCGGCTGCGGCAAATCCACGACTCTGCGTATGATCGCCGGTCTGGAAGAGATCACCCTCGGCGAGCTGTACATCGACGGCAAGCTGGTCAACGACGTTGCGCCGAAAGAGCGCGACATCGCCATGGTGTTCCAGAACTACGCCCTGTATCCTCATATGACGGTTTTCGAGAACATGGCTTTCGGCTTGAAGCTGCGCAAGATGCCCAAGGACGAGATCAAGCGCCGCGTCGCCGAGGCCGCCCAGATCCTGGAGATCGAGCACCTGCTGGACCGCAAGCCCGCCGCTCTGTCCGGCGGCCAGCGCCAGCGTGTCGCCCTGGGCCGCGCCATTGTGCGTAACCCCAAGGTCTTCCTCCTGGACGAACCTCTGTCCAACCTGGACGCCAAGCTGCGTACCGCCATGCGCAGCGAGCTGGCAAAGCTCCACAAGAAGCTGGCCACCACCTTCATCTACGTCACCCATGACCAGACCGAGGCCATGACCATGGGCACGAGGATCGTCGTCATGAAGGACGGCTTCATCCAGCAGGTGGCCGCGCCCCAGACCCTGTACGAATCTCCCGCCAACCTCTTCGTCGCCACCTTCATCGGCACCCCCCAGATGAACACCGGCGAAGGCGAGCTCATCGACGAGAACGGCGTCACCTACCTGTCCTTCGGCGAGAACTGCAAGATCGCTCTGCCCGAGGATAAGGGAAGGAAGCCCGAGGTCCTGGCTTATGCCGGCAAGAAGGTCATCTTCGGCATCCGCCCCAACGACATCCATTCCGACGAGGAGCTGCTGTCCAAGTATCCCAACCAGGTCATCGAGGCCGAGGTGGATATGACCGAGCTGCTGGGCGCCGATACCAACCTCTATCTGACCAACGGCGACATCAGCATGACCGCCGTCGTCACCACCGGCACCACCAACTGCAAGATGGGCGACAAGGTCCGCCTCTGCGTGGATACCAAGCGCGTCCACCTGTTCGACTACGACACCGAGAAGACCATCACCAACTGATTTCCCCCCTTCATTCGCTGCGGCATTTCCGCAGAACCGGGAGTTGCGGAAGGCTGAAAGCAGCGATGCTTTTCAGCCTTCCTTTGCATTTGCGGCGGGCGTCGCCTCAGCCGCGCAGGTTTCATTGAAAAGGAGAGACATATATGCCATTCTGCCCCAATTGCGGAACCCAGGTGGAAGACGGAAAGCGCTTCTGCCCCAACTGCGGAACCCAGGTGGGCGCTCCCGCTGCGCCGCAGGCCCCGTCCTTTGACGACGGGCCGGTCCAGGTGCAGACCGCTCCCCAGGAGGAGACCGTCAGCGCGCCCCAGTATGCGCAGCAGCCCGCCCCCGCCCTCGCGCAGGAGGATTTCGGCACGAAGGTTTCCAATTTGAACAACACGCCGGATTCCACTGCGGATTTCGACCCCGGCGATGTGAAGGCCAACAAGGTCTATGCCGTTCTGGCCTATTTCGGCATCCTGGTGCTGATCCCCATCCTGGCGGCCAAGGATTCCCCCTATGCCCGCTATCATTCCAACCAGGGACTTATCCTGTTCATCCTGCAGATCATCGTCATCATCCTGGGCAGGATCGTCGGCTTCCTGGGCACCATCGGCGGCCTCATCACGTTCATCCTCTTTATCATCGGCATCGTCAACGCGGCCCAGGGCCGTGCCAAGGAGCTGCCCGTCATCGGCAAGTTCCGCCTGCTGAAATAAGCAAAATAGCCAAAAACCCAGCCGGAGGCGGTCGTCAGACCGCCTCCGATTTTCTCGTTTTGCGCGCTTTTGTGAAAAATTCACAAATAATTTTCACCCCTGACCGAGGCGGCTATTGAAATGAAGCGAAAAAAAAGGTATGATACCATAATCGAAGAAATATAAGGCCGCGCTTCCCGGCGCTGCCACAGGGAGGACTTGCCATGTCAACCAGGATCTTTCAGAGCGTGATCGTGCAGATGAAGGAAGTCACGGACAAGGTGATCGGCGTCATCGATTCGGAAGGGAGCGTGCAGGCCTGCAGCGCTCTGAACCTGGTGGGGTCTGAGCTGGAGGGGGCCAGTATGGCGATCCTCGGCAGCAGCCGTCCCACCACCGTGTTTGAGGGCAGGACCTTCTGCGTTCTGGGGGGCCAGAACGCGCGGTTCGACTACGCGGTCTTCGTGGAAGGGGAGGACAGCGAAGCGCAGGTCATCTGCCGCCTTGCCGCCATCGCCTTCAACGAGGCCAAGCTGAATTACGAGGAGAAATTCGACAAATCGGTCTATATCAAAAACATCATCTCCGACAATACCCTGCTGGTGGACATGTATTCCCGCGCCAAGGAGCTGCACATCGACGTGACGGCTCCCCGCGGCGTGCTGCTGATCCGCCTGCCGGATAAGGTGGACAGCGCCACGGTGGAGGTCCTGCAGAACCTGTTCCCGGACCGGCAGAAGGATTTCATCTTCAGCGTCAACGACACGGACGTGGTGCTCATCAAAGAGCTGAGCGCCGGCAGCGACGGGCGGGAGCTGGACAAATATGCCCAGCAGATCGAGGATACCCTGACCTCGGAGCTTTTCATCAAGCCGGTCATCGGCGTGGGCAGCGTTTCGGCGCATCTCAGGCAGCTGGCGGAGCGGTATAAAGAGGCGCAGGTCGCCATCGAGGTGGGCAAGGTCTTCGACGACGACAAGATGATCATCCACTACGACAACCTGGGCATCGGCCGCATCATCTACAAGCTGCCCCGGACCCTCTGCGAGATGTTCCTGGGAGAGGTGTTCAAGAAAAGCCCGATCGACTCCCTGGATCAGGAGACGCTGGAGACCATCAACCGCTTCTTCGAGAACAATCTGAACGTATCCGAGACCTCCCGGAAGCTGTTTGTCCACCGGAACACCCTGGTCTACCGGCTGGAAAAGATCAAGAAGCTGACGGGGCTGGACCTTCGGGAATTCGACCACGCCATTGTGTTCAAGGTCGCCCTCATGGTAAAGAAATATCTGAACTCTCAGGAACAGAACTGAGCGGAGGCTAATGCGCGCATGATCAGTCTGGAGCACGTCTATAAATCTTATGAAAACGGCACCCCCGCCATCGAGGACGTCACCTTCGCCATGGAGGACGGGGAGTTTGCCTTCCTGGTGGGCCCTTCCGGCAGCGGAAAGACCACCATCATCAAGCTGCTGACCGGGGAGATCGCCAGCACGGAGGGCCGCGTGGTGGTCAACGGCTACGATATGGGCACCATTTCCCGCCGGCGTCTGCCCGCCCTGCGGCGCACCCTGGGGGTCATCTTCCAGGATTTCCGCCTCATCGACAACCGCAATGTCTATGAGAATGTGGCTTTGGCTATGCACGTCTATGGGGCGCGCAACAGCGAGATCAAGCGACGGGTGCCCTATGTCCTGGGCCTGGTGGGCCTGGAGGATCGAATGCGGGATATGCCAAGGGAGCTCTCCGGCGGCGAGCAGCAGCGGGTGGCCATCGCCCGCGCCCTGGCCAACAACCCCCGCACCATCATCGCCGACGAGCCCACCGGCAACATCGACCCGGAGCTGAGCGCCGAGCTGATGAAGCTGCTGAGCAAGATCAGCGAGCAGGGGACCACCATGCTGGTGGTCACCCATGAGCACGACCTGGTGAACCAGTTTGCCAAGCGGGTCATCCGCATCGTCAACGGGCGTCTCGCCAGCGACAGTGAGGGGTGGTATCAGGCATGAACAGGATCGGCTACTATATCCGCGAGGGCGTTGACAGCATCTTCAACCACGGCCTGATCTCCTTTGCCACCATCTGCGTCATCCTGGCCTGCCTGCTGATCATGGGTTCCTTCGCCTCCGTGGCGCTGAATGTGAACCACATCATCGGCACGCTGGAGGATCAGGTCTCCATTCTCTGCTTCGTGGACGACAAATGGTCCGAGACGGAGGCGCGGAGCCTGGAAAAGCAGCTGCTGGCGGTGGACAATGTCAGCAGCGTCACCTTCGTCACCAGGACGCAGGCGCTGGAGGAATATCTGGGCCAGCTGGAGGAGAGCCCCCTCTTTGAGGAGGTGGAGCCCACCATCCTGCGGGACCGCTATCTGGTCTATCTCAAGGATATCAGCATCATGGCGGGCACCCAGGCCCGGCTGAAGGATATCCCCGGCATCGCCCGCGTCAACGCCCATCTGGGCATCGCCCAGGGCATGGTCTCCATGCGGCGGATCGTCAACGTGGTCAGCGTCGTCATGATCCTGCTGCTCATGGCGGTCAGCACCTTCATCATGGCGAACACATTGCGTCTGGCGGCCTTCACCCGGCGGAACGAGGTCGCCATTGTGCGGATGATCGGCGCCACCAACAGCTTCATCCGCGGCCCCTTCAACGTGGAGGGCATGATCCTGGGCCTCACGGGCTCGCTCATCGCCTATCTGGCCCAATGGCTGCTGTATATCGCCATCACCGGGCGGATCGCCGGGTCCTCCATCAGCTTTCTGGACATCATTCCCTTCGCGGAGCTGGCGCTGCCCCTGCTGGCCTGCTTCCTTGTCATCGGACTTCTGGTGGCGATCTTCGGCAGCCGCATCGCCATCCGCAACTATATGAGGATATGACATGAAAAAACGTAAGCTTTGGTTCAAGATCGTCGCCGTCATCCTGGCCATCCTGCTGCTGGGAAGCCTGGGACTGACCATCATCACCTCCCTCATCAGCTCCGTGCACGCCAGCGAGGAGCTGGACGAGCTGCAGGAGCAGCAGCAGACCAACAAGGAGGAGCGGGAGGCGCTGGAAAGCCAGCGCAACGACCTGGCGGCGCAGAAAAGCGCCCTCATGAGCACCATCGCCGCCCTGGACAAGTCCATCGAGACCATCCAGGCGGAGAAGGAAGCCTATGACCAGATGATTCGCCTCACGGAGCTGGAGCTGGACAACCTGGCCGACCAGATCCGTCTGCTGGAGCAGCAGATCGACTATAAGCGCCGGGAGTATGACGCCGCCGTGGAGGAGGAGGAGAAGCAGTGGGAAATCTTCAAGCTGAAATTCCGCGCCATGGAGGAGCGGGGGACCATCTCCTATTTTGAGATCCTCTTTGACGACCTGACGGATTTCGGCGACCTGCTGACCCGGATGGATATGATCGACGAGATCGTGGCGGAGGACGCCGGGGTCATCGACACCATGGAGCAGGCCAAGCAGGAAGTGGTCCTGGCCCAGCAGGCCCTCTACGACGCCAAGTCGGAATGCGAGGAAAAGCAGCAGGTCCAGCAGGACAAGCAGGCCGAGCTGGAGCAGCTGATCGACGAAGCCACCGCCCGCATCGCGGAGCTGGAGGATGAAAAGGCGGCGCAGGAGCTCTCCGCCGCGGAGCTGCAGGACAAGATCCGGGCGCTGGAGCAGCAGATCAAGCTGGAGAAGGAGGAGGACGCCCGCATCGCCGCCAGGATCGAGGAGCTGGAGCGGCTGGAGCTGCTGAAAAACGCAGGCGTCACCGCCACGGGCACCTATCTCTGGCCCAGCGCCAGCAGCTATTATGTCACCAGCACCTTCGGCATGCGCCTCCATCCCATCCTGGGCTATACCCGGATGCACTACGGCATCGACATCGGCGCCAGCTACGGCACGAAGATCTACGCTTCCGACGGGGGCGTCGTCATCACCTCCGAGGAGAGCTATTCCTACGGCAACTATGTCATGATCGCCCACGGCAACGGGCGCTACACCCTCTACGCCCACATGAGCCAGCGGCTGGTGAGCGTGGACGACGTGGTCTCCCAGGGCGACGTGATCGGCTATGTGGGCGCGACCGGCTATGCCACCGGCCCCCATATCCACTTTGAAATCTATGAGAACGACGAGCGGGTGGACCCGCTGCAGTTCTTCTCCAACTACACCATTCTGGACTGACGTATGAAGAAAATCAGCATCCCGGCGTGTATCTGCGCCTGCGTTCTGACCTGGCTGCTGACCCTGTCGGGCGTCTTCTTCTGCCACCGGCTGTTCAGCCGGATCGCCGCGGCGCGGGCTCCCTATACCGCGGGGGACAAGCTGGCGGAGGCGGCGGAAATCATCCGGGAGAACTTCATCGGGGAATACGAGGAATCCGCCCTGACGGATGACGCCATCGACGCCATGGTCGCCTCCCTGGGCGACCGCTGGTCCTATTATATGACGGCGGACGAGGTGGAGGACTATGCCAGGCTGACCGCCAACAGCTACGGCGGCATCGGCATCGTCATCCGGGGGGAGACCGGCGAGCGCCCGGACGTGCTGAAGGTCTATGCCCAATCCCCCGCCGGGGAGGCGGGCGTGCTGCCCGGCAGCAGCTTTCTTGCCGTGAACGGGCAGGACGTGAGCGGAATGGACCGGGACGGCATATCCGAACTGATCCGCGCCGCGATCGCGGAGGGCCGGGTGGACCTGCGCCTGAGCTGCCCCGACGGGGAAGCGCGGGATTATTCTCTGACGCCCGGCGAAGTCTACACCGACCCGGTGAGCTATGGGCTGACGCCCGCCGGCCTGGGCTATATCCGCCTGGAGAATTTCGAGGGCCGCAGCGCCCAGCAGGCCATCGACGCCGTGGAGGACCTGCGGGCCCGGGCAGTGCCCGGCATCATCTTCGATGTGCGGGAGAACCCCGGCGGCCAGCTCAGCGAGCTGCTGAAGCTACTGGACTATCTGCTGCCGGAGGGGAAGCTGTTCATCAGCCGGAATATGGACGGCAGCGAGCATGTGGACTATTCCGAGGCCTCCTACGTGGAGCTGCCCATGGCGGTGCTCCTGAACGAGGACAGCTACAGCGCGGCGGAATTCTTCGCCGCCGCCCTGCGGGAATACGGTTGGGCCGAGCTGGTGGGCGCACAGACCAGCGGCAAGGGCTATGCCCAGATCACCGTTCCCATGACGGACGGCAGCGCCATCCACATCTCTCATATCGCCTATTTCACGCCCAACGGCGTCTGCCTGGCGGGCGTGGGACTGACGCCGGACCACAGCGTGGCGCTGGGGGAGGAGGAACGCAGCCTCCTGTACTACGGCATGCTTCCCCCGGAAGACGACGCGCAGCTGGCAGCGGCGGAACGGCTTTTGCTGGGAAGCGCGGCCGTTTCACCTTGACAGAGAAGAAAAATCGGTTATAATAGCCGAAATACCGTTCAATAACATCACCGCAAAGGGAGTTATCATGATGAAAAACAAGTATAAGCTTTCCCAGACCCGCCTGGACCAGCTGAAGGAGGAACTCAACTACCTGCAGACCGTCCGGGAAAAGGAAGTGGCGGAGCAGATCCGGGAAGCGCGCAGCTTCGGCGATCTGTCGGAAAACAGCGAGTACGACGAAGCCAAAACGGAGCAGGGCAAGCTTTATTCCAAAATCGCCGAGATCCAGGAGATCATCGACAACGCCGAGGTGATCGAGATCGTCAACGAGGGCGACGCCATCGGCATGGGCTATAAGGTCACGCTGGTGGAGATCGGGGAGACGGAGGAGGAGGTCTTCGAGATCGTGGGCTCCCAGGAGTCCGACCCCCGCCTGGGGCGTATCTCCGAGGACAGCCCCATCGGCCGCGCCCTCATCGGCAGGCATGCCGGGGATGAGATCCTGGTGGAAGCGCCCGCCGGCGACCTCCGGTTCCGCATCCTGGCGGCGGAGCGGCGCTGAGGAGGTCGGAGCATGGCTGAGGAGATCAGAAACGAAGCCCCGGAGCAGGAGCTCAGCGAGATCCTGCAGGTCCGCCGGGATAAGCTGAAGGCTCTGCAGGATGCGGGGCGGGACCCTTTCCGGATCACCAAATTCACCCGCAGCGCCTGGAGCAGCGATATCCTGGAGCATTACGAGGATTACGAGGGCAAGACCGTGGCCGTGTCCGGGCGCATGATGTCCAAGCGGGGCATGGGCAAGGCGGCCTTCTGCCACATCAAGGACGACCGGGGCCAGATCCAGCTCTATGTCCGCTCCGACGCCCTGAGCGAGCAGGAATTCGCCGATTTCCGCAAGGACGACATCGGGGATATCCTGGGGGCGGAGGGCTATGTCTTCAAGACCAAGACCGGGGAGATCAGCATCCATGTGCAGAAGCTGACCCTGCTGGCAAAATCCCTGCGGCCGCTGCCGGAAAAGTTCCACGGCATGACCAACACGGAGCTGAAATACCGGCAGCGCTATGTGGACCTCATCATGTCCGACGAGAGCCGCCGCAATTTCGAGATCCGTTCCCGCTTCATCAGCTACATCCGCCGCTTCCTGGATGCCCGGGGCTATATGGAAGTGGAGACGCCGGTGCTGAACACCATATCCGGTGGTGCGACGGCCCGGCCCTTCATCACCCACCACAACACCCTGGACCTGGACATGTACCTGCGCATCGCCACGGAGCTGAACCTGAAGCGGCTCATCGTGGGGGGCATCGAGCGGGTGTATGAGATCGGGCGCATCTTCCGCAACGAGGGCATGGATACCCGGCACAATCCCGAGTTCACCTCCGTGGAGCTCTACGAGAGCTATGCAGATTTCAATGATATGATGGACCTCTTTGAGGAACTGCTTTCCGGCGCCGCCAAGGAGCTGCTGGGCACCTACGACGTGACCTGGCAGGGGGAACGGGTCTCCCTGGCCCCGCCCTTCCGCAGGATGACCATGGCGGAGGCGGTGAAGGAATATCTGGGCGTCGACTTCATGGCCATCGACTCCGACGAGGAGGCGGTGAAGGCGGCGAAGGCCCTCGGCGTGGATATGGAGAAGGTGGAGCCCACCTGGGGCCACGCCCTCTATGAGTGCTACGACCAGAAGGTGGAGGAGAAGATGATCCAGCCCACCTTCATCACCATGCACCCCGTGGACGTCTCCCCCCTGGCGAAGCGCAGCCCCGCTGACCCGCGGCTGACGGAGCGTTTCGAGCTTTTCATCTGCCGCAGCGAAATGGGCAACGCCTTCAGCGAGCTGAACGACCCCATCGACCAGGAGCAGCGCTTCCTCAAGCAGATGGAGCTGCGGGCCAAGGGCGACGAGGAAGCCGGCATGATGGACACGGATTTCATCAACGCCCTGGAATACGGCATGCCGCCCACCGGCGGCCTGGGCATCGGCATCGACCGCTGCGTCATGCTGCTGACGGGCTGCGATTCCATCCGCGATGTGATCCTGTTCCCGACAATGAAGCCGTTGGACATGCCCAAGACCGAAAATAAAGCCGAGGCAAAGCCCATCGAGACCGCTGTTGAGGCCCCTGTCGTGGAGGAAAAGATCGACTTTTCCAATGTGGTGATCGAGCCGCTGTTCCAGGATCAGGTCGATTTTGATACCTTTAGCAAGTCCGATTTCCGCGCTGTAAAGGTTCTTGAATGCGAGGCAGTGCCCAAGTCCAAAAAGCTCCTGAAGTTCACTTTAGACGACGGTTCTGGCGAGAAAAGGACGATTTTAAGCGGTATTCACGCCTTTTATGAGCCGGAGGAGCTGATTGGAAAGACCTGCATCGCCATCACAAATCTGCCTCCCAGAGCCATGATGGGCATCGACTCCTGCGGTATGCTTTTGAGCGCCGTTCACAAGGAAGGGGAGGAAGAAAAGCTCAATCTTCTGATGGTCGATCCCCACATTCCTGCTGGCGCGAAGCTGTATTGAGAGCAGGAAAAAACAAGCAAAATTCCCGGTTTAGTCACCAAAAATCTCCTTGTATTCTCCAAAAAAGTCGGGAAATCAGAGTAAGTCTCTAAAAAAATCTACAACTGCTTAAATGTCTTTACGAGGCCCACCATTCAAGGTTAATCCTGAATGGTGGGCTTTTTTTGTTTATAGGATATGTGAGCCTGTCGAGTGAAGAATTCGATGGGCTCATTTTGCTGTTTGGAGGTGTCTGGAATGCCCACAAGAAAAAAATCTAAAAAATTTTCAAAAATCGTGTCGTTTTTTTGGCCTCCATGTTGCGGTAGGGGGGTGAGGCGCGAAAACCTCACATGCTCTTTGACAAATGAATACCCATTCGCTAAGACTTCAATTCCGGTGTTGTGCGGAAGCACGAGCCAAAGTAGTTGGTGCGCCATGATCCGTTTTGCGGAGAGCGATAGAACCTGCTGCAAGTGCCGGGTTGCCCCCGACATGGCCATGACAACCGGAATGACAATGGTACTCCCGTCCAGCCACAGCCCTGCTATGCAGGATCACGCAATGGGGGCGGCTCTGTCAGAACGACAGGGGGGTGAAACTCCCGTGAGGCAGAATAGCTATCTGCCGCTTAGCGACTTCCGGGAATCAGTTATTGATTCCAGCGCACCGGGTGTCGAGGACAAATAGTGTGCATACATAGTTCGCGGAGAAATGAAGTGAACTATTATTCTATAAGAGAGGAGGAATCCGCATGGATCAATGCAAGGTGACGGCCATAGCAAATCAAAAGGGCGGCGTAGGGAAGACAGTTTCAACGGTAAGCCTCGGCGTTGGATTTGCTAAGGCAGGTGAAAAAGTGCTCCTGGTCGATTCAGACCCGCAGGCAAGTCTTACCGTCAGTCTCGGAGTGAAATCACCGGATGAATTGGATGTGACCATAGCAACCATCATGCAGCGAGTCATCGACGAGCGACCGCCTCCTGCTGATTACGGCATCATCCACCACGATGAGGGCGTTGACCTTCTTCCTGCGAACATCGAGCTTTCTGCTTTTGAGGTTGGTCTCGCAAATGTCATGAGCCGCGAGTATGTGCTCCGGGAGACGCTAGAGCCTCTCAGAAGCCGCTACAATCGCATCCTGATTGACTGTATGCCTTCCCTTGGCATGATGACGATCAACGCTCTGGCAGCCGCAGACAGCGTGATAATCCCATCCCAACCAAGCTACCTGTCAACTAAAGGCTTATCGTTATTGATGGGGTCTATTGCAAAGGTTAGAAAGCAGATCAACCCGTACCTATTTATAGAGGGTGTTCTGCTGACGATGGTGGATAACCGGACGAACAATGCTAAATCCATCATCGCTTCGCTGCGTCAGACGGGAGATATGCTCCGAGTGTTCAACACAGAGATTCCTTTTTCCGTCCGGGCCGCAGAGACCAGCAATGAGGGCATAAGCATCTTTGCCCATGATGGAAAGGGGAAGGTAGCAGCCGCTTATGATTTGCTCGTGAAGGAGGTGATGGAACATGAGCAGCAGCAAAAAGCTCGATCTCGGTCTTCAGAGCGCATACGATGAGTTGTTTATGAACGAGCAGGGGAGAGCGGAAAACCGGCTTCCGAAAATCTATGACATTCCACTCTCGGAAATCGACGAGTTTCCCAATCATCCCTATCAAGTACGAATGGACGAGGATATGACACAGCTCGTCGAAAGCGTCAAGGAGCGAGGCATAATCACTCCTGTCATTCTCCGCAAAAAGGAAGACGGGAGATATGAGATGGTGAGTGGGCATCGCAGAATGAAAGCGTGTGAGCTTGCCGGTCTTGAGACAGTCAAAGCGGATGTGCAGGACTTAACCCGTGATGAGGCCATCATCCTCATGGTTGAATCAAACCTCCAACGATCCACAATTTTACCCAGCGAGAAAGCAGCTGCCTACAAGATGCGGCTTGAAGCTATGAATAGGCAGGGAGAACGAACTGATCTAACTTGTTCCCCAGTGGGGAATAAGTTGTCTGGCGTAAAGTCGAGCGATGTTTTCGCAGAACAGGTTGGTGAGAGTAAAAGCCAAATCTTTCGCTATATCCGTCTCACTGAACTTGTCCCTGGCCTTGTCAACATGGTCGATGAAGGTCGAATCGCCATGCGGCCTGCCGTGGAGCTGTCCTATCTTTCTGAGAGAGAACAGGAGGATTTGCTCGAAAGTATCTCTTATCAGGATGCAACGCCGTCTCTCGCACAAGCCATCAAGATGCGGCAGTTTTCCAAAGAGGGTAAGCTTTCCGAGGAGGTCATTGAGTCCATCATGTGCGAAGAAAAACCTAATCAGCGGGAAAAGATCAGCTTTCGGGCAGACCGGCTGCGTCAGTTCATCCCCGCATCTGTCACGCCGAGAGAAACCGAGGATTATGTACTCAAAGCGCTGGAGTATTACCAGAGGTATCGGGAAA
>JAEEGH010005206.1_pt1 | contig 32844 bp, 23 predicted proteins | sample 9134181 | NCBI WGS metagenome assembly JAEEGH01 (sample SAMN16246544, study PRJNA631951) | gut metagenome | biome: gut microbiome; feature: rumen; material: DP-attached | host: Bos | place: Iran: Karaj | collected 2018-10
GTGAGGGTCGTCATGGAGGGTAACGATGGTAACACCTATTATCAGGATTACCTCGGTATCAGTCCTATCGATGGCAATCTGTTCTTCCGCTTCACGGTCGACGGCAGCCATCTCGTATTTGAATAAGTTTTGATTACATTTTCCACATGATTGGTTAATCAACCAAGGGGGGCGGACTTAGTGAAGCCCGCTCCCCTTCCTTTTTTCTTATTTTAATGACAATCGTTATGAAAGCGAAAACAATACTGTGGTCGCTGTTAGCCCTTGTTGTGCCTATGACGGCAGCAGGGCAGCCGCACCGCTTCCAACAAAAAGACTTCCAAACCGACACACCGATGGTCCACGACCCCGTGATGGCCTACGAAGACAGCACCTGGCATATCTTTGCCACAGGCATGGGTATTCAGCACATGACCTCCAAGGACCGCAAGACCTGGACGGTGAAGACGACTCCCGTCATGTCCGTCATCCCCCAGTGGGCCCACGACTCCGTTCCCGGCTTCACCCATCACGTCTGGGCGCCGGATGTCATCAAATGGCACGACCGCTGGTGGCTCGCCTATAGCTGTTCCACTTTCGGACGCAACGGTTCTGCCATCGGACTCCTCTCCACCCGTTCCTTGACCTTTGGCCTCTGGGATGACATGGGCTGCATCGTCACGTCCCGTGAAGGCCGCGACAACTGGAACGCCATCGACCCCAACTTCGTCATCGACGATCAGGATCAGCCCTGGCTCGTGTGGGGTTCTTTCTGGGACGGCATCCAGCTGGCCCGCCTTGACACGACGATGCATGTAGCTAAGGAGTCAGGAGTCAGGAGTCAGGAGTCAGTAAGGCCTCGCACTATCGCCCGTCGCTACAATCTCTCGGATCCGAAGGCAAAGAACGCCCTCCCCGTGAATCCCAATCCCCCCAAGAACCCTACGTCCGACTATGCTGGACCTAACGCCATCGAAGCACCCTTCATCTTCAAGCACGACGGCTGGTATTACCTCTTCGTCTCTTGGGACTACTGCTGTCAGGGTGCCAAAAGCACCTATCGTGTGGCCGTAGGCCGCAGCCGTAGTGTCGAAGGGCCTTATCTCGACAGCAAGGGTGTCGATATGCGTGACGGAGGAGGCAACATCTTCATCGAGGGCGACAAGAAGGCCTTCGAGGCTGCCGGCCACTGTGCCGCCTACACCTTCGACGGACAGGATATCTTTATTTGTCATGGCTACAGCATCGCCCATCAGGGAGCTTCAATCCTCATCCAGCGTCCTATCTCCTGGACGCCTGATGGCTGGCCGACGCTGAAGTGAAGGTAAAAAGAGCCACAGATTACACAGATGATCACAGAAGAAATAATGATGACTAAAAGATTAGTAAAGGCAAAGGTCTTGGTGATAGGTATTTCACTTTTTCACCTTTTCACCTTTTCGCTTTTGGTGAACGCCCAGCAGCGGTCGTGGACGGCCGACAATGGTAACGGCACGTACACAAACCCGCTCTTCTACGACGAGTTCTCCGACCCCGACATCCTCCGTGTGGGCGATGACTACTATCTCGCCGGCACGACGATGCACACCGTGCCTGGGCTTGTTATTCTCCATTCCAAGGATCTGGTGAATTGGGAGAACATTAGTTATTGCTTCGACCGCTTCGACTTCGCTGACGATGCCTTCTCGCTGAAGAACCATCAGGAGATCTACGGTCAGGGTGTCTGGGCACCAGCCATCCGCTATGCCAACGGGCAGTTCTACGTGTTCACCAACATTAACGGCAAGGGCCTACAATGCTACACCTCGAAGGACATTCGCGGACCGTGGGAGCACCACAACATGCAGGGACGTATCTATGACCTCAGCGTGCTCTTCGACGACGACGGTAAGATTTACGCCATCCACGGATATGGTGAAGTGAAGTGTACGGAGCTGAAGCCCGACATGAGCGGCCCCATCGAGGAAACGGAGCGCACCATCATCCCGGAGGGCAATGCCGTCGGCGAGGGCCATCACATGTATAAGATAGGTGGCATGTACTACCTCATCTCTACCGACTATATGCCCAACGGCCGTACCCTCTGCTCCCGTTCCAAGAGCATCTGGGGGCCCTACGAGACCATCACCATCACTGCCGACGAGACTTTCGGCTACCATGCTGCCTCGCTGACTCAGGTACCGCAAGGGGAGCAATACCGCATCGGGCATGACGGAACGAAGTTCGGCATTCCTGAGGTCGATCGCGATGCTACCGCCTGTACCAACATCCATCAGGGTGGCATCGTCGAGGATCAGAGCGGACAGTGGTGGGCCTTGCTGATGATGGACTTCCACAGCATCGGCCGCACCGTCACCCTTGCACCCATCACCTGGAAAGACGGCTGGCCCATGCTCGGCCTCGAAGGTAACCTCGGCCGTGCGCCTCGCACCTGGCGGAAGCCAAATATTTCGAGGAGTGAGGAGAGTGGAGTGAGGAGTGAGATGACTCCACACGCTCCTTATGTGCGTTCTGATGACTTTAACTATTCTCACTCCTCACTCCACTCTCCTCACTCCTCGAAGGCTCTCAAGCCCATCTGGCAGTGGAACCACAACCCCGACGACAGCAAGTGGAGCCTAAAGAACGGCCGTCTGCGTCTCCAATCGATGCCCGCCGAACAGCTGATGTGGGCTCGTAACTCGCTTACCCAGCGCGTCATCGGCCCCAAGAGCATCACCACCGTCGAGCTCTATACCAAGGGCATGAAGGACGGCGACGTGGCAGGCCTGGGTAACATCAACGTGCCTTGTTCCTGGATTGGTATCGTCAAAGATGGCAACGGCCTGACCCTCCGCTGCTTCGAACAAGCCACCAACGACACCACAGACATATCTCTCACCTCTCACCTCTCACCACTCACCTCTAAACTCTTCCTCCGCATGGTGGGTGACTACGATAACGACCGTGCCCATTACGAATACTCACTTGACGGCATGCAGTATCAGCAGCTGGGGCGTGAGATGCCCCTGAGCTATCAGCTTATCTCCTTTCAAGGCTCACGTCACGCCCTCTTTGCCTTCAATCACAAGGGCCTGAAAGGCGGCTATGCCGAGTTCGACAACTTCACCGTCGAGGAGCCTCTGGCAGACCGTAGCCAGAACGTCCCTCTTGGCAAGACCGTCCGTATCATCAATCTGGCTACAGGCAAGCCCGCCATCGCGACTACCCACGGACTGCTTTACGACACAGAGGCTGCCAATAAGAGTCCCCAGACCCGTTTCCATGTCATCGACAAGGGTCATGGTCAGGTCATCCTCCAATGTGAGGACGGGCGTTATGTCTTCTGCTCCGGCTATGGCATTGCTGGTGATGTCCGTCTGACCAATGACGAATCGAAGGCTGAGGTCTTCATGTGGCAGGACTATCTTAACCGCGAGTTCATGCTCATGTCGATGCGTACCCATCGTTACATAGGCAAGAGTCCCACCACGGGCAGTCCCTATTCGATGGACTTCACTGGTGCCGACCCCGCCCGCCGCAACGGTGCCGTCTTCCGCTGGGAAGAATAGTCATAGGAGGCAGTCTTGGAACAGCCTCTTTTCTTATTTTCCTACGGATTGTACGGATTATACGGATTTTAACTTGCTGATAATCAGTAATTGCTTAATCTGTATAATCCGTATAATCCGTAGGCATTTTATGATGACACGTTCTCCTATTTCCGGATGTATTTCTTTCCGTCTTGGATGTAGATGCCCTTAGGCAGGAGTATGGACTCCATACTCCTTCTCTTCTTACTCCTGACTCCTTCGATTCCCGTGGCCTCATGTGCCTCCAAGGTGAATGAGCCGAGCGGATAGCCCGAGGGGGATTTGAGTATCAGGCTGACAAGTCCCTCGTGGCGGGGCACGAACGAGAAAGTAACGCCACTCTCCTTTTCTGCCCTGAGATAAGCACCACACAGCATCTTGTCGCCCTCCTCATCATTATCATAATATGGTACGAGATAGAGTTCTCCGACATAGTCTTTTGGGTTGTGATTGCGGACGGTGACGGTCACATCGCTGCGTTCGCCGACAACGCCCGCCCCCTTGGTAATCGCTCCGCCTATACATTCCAGACCTTCGCACTCGTTCAGCAGGATCCGGAGATAGAAAGTCCCCTCCTCCGTGCGCCCTGCCACGAGGCTGTATTCCTCTGGGGGAATCATCTGCCACTGGGTGTTGTCGCCGTGGCGGAAACGAAGCATCGGGTAGAGCCTGAGCGAGTCGCCGGGCTGGAAGGCCATAGAGTCCACCTCCACCAGCATGTAGTTGCTGGAGTAGATGATGCTGTCGTTGAGGTCGCCCATGAATGCAGGTGTCCATTCTCCGTCGTCGTTGCGTATGCCTAGGGCATTGTCTACGGCAGCGGTTCCGGCGTCGTCTTTGCGATAGCCGAAGGTGAATCTCACCGTGTGGTCATCCTCCAGCGACATCTCATACTGGAAGAGTTCTGGTTTCCCTTCGTCGGGGCTGGGCTGCGGATCCATCATCGGATCGAGGTAGATGATGGCACCGTGATTGATGCTGAATCCGATGCCGCTCGATCCTGCGCCGACGCTGGTGTTGTTGTGGGGGTTGAGCACGGAGAGCGAGAAGTAGCCGTCATCCTTACCGCCCCATCCCCAGTTGATGTGGAACAGACCGTCGCCGTCGTAGCCGTCGCAGATGAATGAGTGCCCCTCCGACTCAGAGTAGCCATTGTAGAGCACGGGCCTGCTGGCGGCCAGCTCACCGTAGATGATGTCCTCCCACTCGTCGATGGTATAGAGCGTGCGGAAATTGATCTGGGTGGCAGCGGTATAGCCGAAGTCTTTGACGAGTGCCGTATACTGGGCATCTGTCGAGGTTGCAGAACCGGCAGGGCTGTATGTCGTCTTCATGGCCTGGCCGCAGTAGCGCATCAGCGTAGCGACGGCCTGCTGCTGGGCCTCTGTGCCGAGGATCTCCTTGGGCTGCCAACTCCCGTCGCGCGGCTCCAGATAGCAGTCGAGCATATCCTCCCAGGCGAAGGTGACGGGCGGAAGGGCGTCGATATGCCACACCTTCTTCTCGTCCTTGTAGGCTGTCTCGATGTCGTAGCCAGGAAGGCTGTCGGTTATCGCCTTTGGCCACTGGTAGTAGTTCATTACCTGAGCTGTTGCTGTAGGCGTGCAACCCGTCATACACCGCTTACCCGCCAGGCTGCTGTCGGCACCGTCGTAGAGCGGACATTCGTTGTAATAAGGTACGATCTGATACCAGTTCGTCTTAATCAGCGGCTCGATGGGAGCACGTTCGATAGTCCTTGTCTGTCGTAGTGTGCCGCTGTGGCTCGCGGGGTCGGTTATGTCCCCGTCCTTGAAGTCCTGACGGTTGCCCAGCGTGGCAATGGCCTCGTCGTACAGTCTGAGCCAGACGCGCATATTCTCCGGCATCCGCTCCCACTCGATGCTTCCCGTGTCGCTATATCCCAACACGGGCAGCGCCCTGCTGTCGGCAGAGGCAATCACGTAGCCGCCGCCATCGCAGTTGAAGGCGTAGATGCTCTTAGCTTCCACTTTGGCGGAAATGAAGCGCTCTTTGTCCGAGGGATTCCCGGCTCTGACGAGACCTTTGCTTCGGCTGACGATTTCCTTTTCGTGGGTGTCAAGATAGCGCATCGCCCGTTCCTTTGCCTGCTGCTCCGTGAGTTGCTGCGCCTTTGCTCCGTTAGCCATCATCACCACCACGGTGAGGACAATGATTCGGATGAATATCTTCTTCATATCTGCTTGCTTCTGAATACCTTTGTCTGTTAGTGGAGGCAAAGATACGAATAACCGCGCAATCTACCAAATATTTGGATAGATATTTTCGCTGATGCCTGTTATGTCGCTCAATTGTTATCCCATAGACTGAGTCGGAGGCCGAGACTGAGACTGAAACTGAGGGGCTTCTCCTGATAGTAGGTGGGGATGTCGCTGCCGTTGTCGAACCAATAGCCAAGGCCTGGTTCTGCGTAGAGGCTGAACTGGGGAGTGAAACGGAACTCTGCCCCAGCGGCTCCGTTGACCGAGAACTGCAGGGGATGGATACTGACGCTATTGGTCACTCCGGCAGCCGTCCGCGAACCACTGATCATCTTTTCTACCATTGCACCAGCCGACAGATAGATGTTTACGTAGCGGCTTCCCCAAAGCAGGTAGGAGGCCGTGACGGGGATGCCGATGTAGTTCAGATGCTGTTCTGTGGTGACGGACTTGTCATCGACGGTCTTGGTGAAGTCGGCAGACAGACGGGTATAGGTTAGACCGCTCTCGATGCTCCACCTGTCGTTGAGGCGGTAGCGCAGGGAGAAACCGAAGCGGACGGGCTGGTGATGGCGGGTGGTCTCGCTGGTCTGCTGGGTTCGGTATTGCTGGGTTTCGCCCTGACGGGTATTGCTCTCCTGTTGGTTGTTGCCAGACTCATCATCGGATGAATGGCTCTCGTCAATGCCGTCTCCATCAGAGACGGTTTCACCATCGGTTTCATTCGCCCAATTATAACTGTCGGTAGGTGACGGAGGTATGGCTGGGCCTGGATTTATTGGATCGGAGGAGATGGGAACCTGCTGAGTGGTGGATATCTGATTGCTGTAGCCAGCCGTTGCGTTAGAGAAATAGACCCTGGCCGTGAGTCTGCTTGGGGAGGAGGTTTTGGGGCGAAGTTCATAAGGATAGATGACGGTGGGACGAGGCTGGGGCTTGCTGATTGTGGCTTCGTCTGAAGACTGATTTGAAGACTTGTTGGCGTCTTTGTCAGTTGGTTCGTTTGTTGCCTGACCTATTGGCTGAGGTTCTTCGCCTGTTGTCTCAGTTAAGGCAGACGCAGCCACAGTCTGAGCGATTGTCGTTATGGAAGTTCTTAAGGGCTGGCGATGAGGCGGAATATTCCCCTGTATGGGGTGCGGAGGTGTCGAAGAAGCGTCCTCAGGAACTATAGTCATAGAAGCGTTCCCAGGAGCCATTGCCAAGGAAACGTCCTTAGGGGTATGAAGTTGCAGTTTCCAGAATCCGACACCCGCCAAAAGGAGGATGGCGGCAGCAGCGACGAAACGACGGAACCACAGAGGGGTGGTCTTGACTTTGGTGGATGCCTTCGCCTTCTGTCTGTTCGCCTCTAACGCCTTATCAATCTCAGACCACGACAAGTTGATGTCAGACTCCTCGTAGTCTGCCATCTTACGTTGCATCTGCTTTCTCCATTCTTCTTTCATCGTGCGTTACGTTTATTGTCGTGATAGGTCTGAATCATTTGTGCTAACAAGTTCTTGGCCTTGTGGAGTTGAGAGATTGAGGTCTTGACGCTGGTGCCTAACAGCTGGGCTATCTCCTGATGGCTCTTGTCCTCGAACACGTAGAGGTTGAACACCGTCCTGTAGCCCGTAGGTAGTTGCCTCACCATCTGTTGGATCACTTCGGGCGGTATGTCCTCGATGGGCGGATCTTCTTCTTCTTCAGCGATGTCGTCGATATATTGTTCCTGGAGTGTCAACTCTTGGCGACGGTTGCGCCTGATGTAGTTCAGCGACTCGTTGACGGCGATCCTCGTGGCCCAAGCCTTCAGCGACCCTTGCCCTAAATAGTGGAAATCGCTGATGTGGGTGACGATGCTGATGAGTGTCTCCTGCAGCACGTCGCTGGCATCCTCGCTGTCAGTGACATAGCGTGTGCAGATAGCCTTCAGGTGGGAAACATACAGGGAACAGAACACCCGCATCGCCGCGTTGTCACCGCGTCGAATCTGCTCTGCCAAGCGTTGCTCGTCGTTGCTGTACCCTATATGGTGCACTTTATGATTCTATTCCCGTATATTGTCCGATAAAGAGGATGGCACCTGAGGTCTGGTCTCTGATGACATAGAGGAACGGGCGTGTGGCGTGGAATGTCACATGGCGGGGCTCGGTTTCTTCCGGACCTGCAGCTAAATCCATGCCTATGATGGTTACGGCGGCTGCCTCGGTGCCACTCTCGTTGACTTTGATCTTCGCTACCTGTTTCATCAGGTCGATATAGGTCTCAGTATCGCAGAAGTTGGGAAATTCAGCTGCGACCGTAAAGGCCTTGGGCATGCCGAGGCGCGACATGATGCCCTTGAGGTTGAGGTCCGTATCTGCCTCAAAGCGGGGCAGCTTCAGGTCGACGATGGCTGATTCGCCTCTCCAAACGTATTGTTCCGTCCAACTGCTGGAAGTCAGCGTCTCCAACACGTCGTAGATTCTCTTTCCCTCGCGAGGCAGCAGGATATTGATCACGAACGACTCGTTGCCGTAAGGTAGCATGACGGCCTGGCACAGATCGTTCTCCCAGTATAGGTAAGACCCCGTCTGATGCATCATCGGCACTATCGGTCGCAGGTCGCCGTACTGGCCGAAATCTGCAGCCTCTCCGAAGGGTTCTTCCACCGTATTCTCCTCCTCAAACTTCGTCACCCAGTTACCCTTGAAATAGATGGCATTCAGCAGGTAGCTCACAATTGAGGGATTGAAACTGTCCTCGTCGAGCACCTTCTCGATCATCTTCTCCGTGTGGTCGCTGCACCATTGGTTGATGACGTCCATAGTCAGGCCGTCGTGGAAGTCGCGGATGTCTGGCTCAGCCTCGTAGTTCTCCTTTGCTAACTGCAGGAAGACCGGGTTCAGTGTCAGGCCCTTGCTGCTGTTGAAATAGATGTTGTTGGCGATGTTCAGTTTCGTGTCAGGGTCGAGACAGACAGCCCTGGAGAGCATCTTCCTACAGAACGCATTGATGCCCTCAGCCCCTGTGTCGGCAAAGCCTAATACCTTATTAATCTGTTGCTGTGTCTCGCCCGTAGCACCGTTGTTCAGCATGCCGAGGGCGTAGATGATGCTGATGGGGGAGAGAATGTTGTTGCCTATTGCCACCCTCAGGTCGTAGTCTTCTGGCGGTATGCATCCACGAGGGCTTACGAAACCGTATTCTGCTGTGACCTCACGGAATAGGTTGAAGGCGAAGTCATTGCTCTGCTGCACCATGTCGAGCTCGCTGCGTGTCAGCAGGAGGTCTTCGGGATTGGGCACTTGGGGCTCTTCGGACTCCGCAGGCTTTTCCGGATCTGCCGGTGTTTCCACGTCAGGCTGCGACACGTTGGTAATAGTGTCATCATCCTTGCTGCATCCTACTGTTGTCATAGCCATCATCAGGGCGATGGCTACCCATAAACTACTTTTCTTCATCATGCTTGCAAAATTAAACGTTTTCTGCTATATAAACACCGAAACAGCGAAAATACTGCCTGCGAAAACGTTAAATATTCCTAATGGGCATAAAAACTCCATGACTTATTTCCGTTCCTTACTGTCGAGGAAGGCATCAGAAATGGAATCTAAGCCCTAACTGAAGGTTGAAGTCCGTGGGTTTGTCTTTGAAGAAGTTGCTGACGTGGCTGCCGTTATCGAAATAATGACGGATGCCAGGTTCGACATAAAGCCCTATCTGCGGGATGAAATCATACTGCACACCCAGACTGCCACCTACTGACCACTGCGCCCAGTCCTTATTCATCTCCTGATCCACACCGTCGGTATTAGCCTCGGCCTTGACATTCCAATCCACCTGCCCGCCAGCCGAGAGATAGACACTCAGCCCGCGCCAATGCCAAAGGGCATATTGCAGATTCAAGGGGATGCCGATGTAATGGAGCGACTGATGACGTTTGATCTGTTGACTCAACATCAGCGTGAGGAAGTCTGAGTTCAGTTTGGTATAGACCACACCCGTACTGACGGCAAGCCTGTTGGTAAGCGGATAACTGAAAGTGAGTCCGAACGACAATGGGAAGTCGTGGTTCTGACGTTCCTCATAGCCAGTCAGATAGACTTTGCTATCCGCAGCACGTGTCATGGTGAACTGCTGCAAATACGACGGACTCATCAGCACTCCGTTTCTGCCCTTATAGCCGTTCGTGCCACCTGAGGCGTAGAGGGACATTGACAGACGGCGAGGGGTGTTGTTTCGAGGAGGGAGGAGGGAGGAGAGTGGAGGGAGAATAGTTTCATCCTTATTTATTGTAGGAGTATTCTCGCACCTCACCTCATACTCCTCCGTCTTCGAAGAGCCTTCCTCTTTCTTTAAAGAGCCTTCCTCTTTCCTCGATGGGTTCTCTTCTTTTCTTAATGAGCCCACCACTTTCCTCGATGCGTCCTCTTCTTTCCTCATAAAGTCTTCCACCTTCTTCGATGTGTCCTCCACTTTCTTCAACGCAGGCTTATCATTTGAAGCGATGACCTTCGCTGGGGCGCTGAACATATCCTCAACTCCACCAGCCTCTCGATTCCAAAACATATAAGCTCCCCCAGCCATCAGACCCACGAGAACTGCTGCAATGCACCATCGTCTGAACGCCACGAGTCTTGCCTGCCGCCTTGCCCGCTTGTCGAGCGCAGCCTCAATACCCTCCCACAAGTCGCGCTTCGGCATCTCGCGGTGGTTCGCTATATGCTTTTCAAGCCTTTCGGCCCATTGGTCTTGCTTCATATCCTGTGTCGTTTAATGTAATCCTTCATCTTCTTAATCAGTATCTGCTTGGCTCTTGACAGTTGGGAGGCTGATGTTTTCTCCGTGATGCCCAGCCTGCGGGCGATTTCACTGTGTGAGCAATGCTCGAAAATAGAGAGGTTGAGTGCCAGACGATAGCCCGATGGCATCTGTGAGATCATCCTGGTGAGCACTTCAGGCGGAATCCGTTCCAGTTCCGGCTCCTCGTCAGGCACATCCGGAATGGTGCTTGTGAAACTGATGATTTCTGACCTCCTCACGAAGTCAAAAGCCTTGTTGGCGACCGTCCTGCCGATCCACGATGTCAGCGAGCCCTCACCGTGAAACTCAAAGTCATGGATGGAGGTCAGTATCTTGATAAAACTGTCCTGCACCACGTCTTCCGCATCTTCCTCGTTTGGGATATACCTCAGTCCTATGGACATGGCATATCCCAGATAGCGCTCATAGAGCCGCTTCATCGCTTGGCGGTCTCCGGCTTTGATGGCGGTCAGCAGTTCCTGCTCAGTTTCCACTGGAAGAGCGGTCTATTTGCTTGATACTTGTATATTTCAGTCTTATCTCCGGCTCGAGTTTCGCTTCCCAGACAACCTCATCATACTCTGAGATCTCCGTATATTCCACCTTCGTCACCATCAGCGTACAAGTAAATAGCGAGCCATCCACATTGAGGACAGACTTCGACATGCTTGGTTGTATCACCGCCGTCACGGGAATCAACTGTCCTTCATCTGTTGTGACGACAAAAGGAAGGTAAAGCTCTGTTTGTGTAAACTCAAGATAAAGGCTTTTTTCTGACATACCAACACATCTGATGGTTTGTCCAACACCACTCTGCAAGCATTGAGTAAGGGCATCCTCATATTTTGACAGCATATTCGAGTATAAAACCTCATCATCAGGCAGCCAACCCAATTCATCCATTTCGTAATCGGTTATTTTAGCAACTTTCACCTTAGGGAGCATCCTTTTCATCATCTCCTTGATGGGAAATCCATGGAATTCCACAGAGCTCCTCGGTTGAGCAGTAGCAACACGAACAGTTGTAGTATCTGCTGATACTTCATCGACCGTCCAGATTCCACGGAACCGATACATAAGTTTCGGGACACTTGTGGAGGCATTATCCCTATCCGGTATATTTATTGATTGTTCCACAAGCATCTCCTCATCCTCGCCTGTCGAGCAAGCCCCAGCCAGCATTACTATCAGCAGGCTGGCCATCCATTTCAAATGTTTCTTTCTATTCATATCAATCTATTATTTTATGATCAAGTTGAGTCCTCCCTCTATTATAATAACGAACGAGAAGGCAAAACTTTGCGTTAAAATAGTATAAAAAACGCTTGCCCCATGCAGTATTTCCAACTCTCGATAGTTATAATAAATAGAGGGAGGCCTCAAAATGGATTCAATAAACAACTAAAAATGGCGATGATGAAGAAAGTATTTTTGATGATGAGCATGCTGCTCTCGCTTGGGATGTTCAGTTCCTGCAACAACGACGATGATACGTCGGCCGTAAATAATGAACGTAAGGACGTCTCTCTTACCAGGGCTGAACAGACGTTGGTCAGTCAAAGCAACGGCTTTGCCTTCAGGCTGTTTGATGCCTTGCAGGGAGACAAGAGTATGATGGTATCTCCCGTCAGTGTGGTCTATGCCCTCGGTATGCTGAACAATGGAGCCGCAGGAGAGACAAAGGCACAGATCAATGAGGTCTTAGGGTTCAAAGGCGACGATGCCGACGGCGTGAACGCTTTTTGCAAGAAGTTGCTGGATGAAGCCATGACCCTCGACAGGAAATCGAAGCTGATGATTGCCAACAACATCTATGTGAACAAGGATTATGAACTCCAGCCCGCCTTTGTGCAGAAGGTGAGGGAGTATTATCAGGCTTCTCCTGAGAGACTCGACTTCAGCAATCCCAGCACCCTGGGCACTATCAATCGCTGGGCAAGTGACCATACTGAAGGGATCATCGGGAATGTGCTTAATGAAATCGATCCGTCAACGGTCAGCTATCTGCTGAATGCCATTTATTTCAAGGGGGAGTGGGCTGCACCATTTGACAAGGGCCAGACAAAAAAGGAAGTATTCTTTGGAGGAAAGAACCTGGTTGATATGATGAACTGCATGCGAATGTTCGACTATGCAGAGAGTGAAGACCTTCAGGCCCTGAGAATGCCATACGGCAACGGCGCCTATTCGATGACCATTCTCCTTCCACGAGTAGAAAAGAGCCTGTCAGACATATTAAAAATTATGACGGCTGAGGAATGGGCAGAACTGACGACAGCCCTCAGCGAGGCACTGGTCGACGTGAAAATGCCAAAGTTTGAGACCACCACAGAAGTCTGCCTTAATGAGGTCCTGTCGGATCTGGGCATGCCAAAGGCTTTTACCAGCCAGGCAGAGTTCCCGGATTTCTGTAATGTACCCACATACATAGGCTTCTGCAAGCAGTCCAGCAAGATCAAGGTGGATGAAGAGGGTACGGTTGCTGCAGTAGTCACTACGACAGATCTGGTTACGGAATGTGTGCCTGCGCCTGCCGAACGCGCAGAGTTCCACGCTACCCGTCCGTTCATCTATGTCATCAGCGAGAAATCAACAGGTGCCATCTTCTTTATTGGTAATTATAAGGGTGATTAAGTGAAACATTGTTAAATTATCTCCATTCCTTACAAGATTTCTGAACTTTTGTCATTGTATAGATAGAACAAAGTAAATTCGTAGTTGACTGTTTCTAATTAAATGTATGAGTATGAGTAAGAAATTGTTTTTAATGGTGAGTGTGCTACTATCGGCAGGCATGTTCAGCGCATGTAGCAATTCTGATGAGATTGATTCTAATCTTTCCAAAGGTGACATAATTAAAACTGATGAAGCGTATGATAAAATACAAATCAGTTTCTCTCTGTTAAATGATAAAAACGTCCCAACCACAGCGTTTGAATACGGAGAGGATATATGCTTTGAATTGATTATTACAAATAATAGCGACAAAGAATTAATCATCTTTGATGATATTCGTTTAGGTAGAGATTTATTTCGGGTTTTCCAGAATGATGGTACAGAAGTAGGAACTCCTTGGACAAGTCTCGGCTCAGATTATGTTGCAGTAGGAATTGAGCCAAAAACGAGTACACGTCTAGCTTGCAATTGGATCAAAGCGTTTTCTACTCAGAAACCGTTGAAGAAGAAAAAAGAATATGCTCCTCTACCTATAGGGAACTATTATACGAACTTTATAATCAAATACCGTAATCTTGATAGTGATTTACAAGATGCCTTCTTTGAGAAGGAGTTTAATTTGAAATTCATTGTTCAATAATTATATGAAAGTACACAGGAAAGCCCTCGCCCTAACAGCAAGGCCAAGGAAAACGATTTACGTTGAAGCCCATGTCTGACCGATGTCCCAGTGAGACGCTTTCTGCACCACCGTTTTCTCGCGGGGCAGGTCGTACTCTTCGATAATGAGGTCTATAGCATCCTGGTTCTCATCAATCCATGAACCTACCGCGATGATATACTGGTCATCGGCAGGCGAGTAGAACACACGGCCTCGTGGCTTCATCTGGTATTCACCTTTGAACGGGCCAATGCCACCACCATGATACTTCTGTTTACGAAACTCTTTCTTCCATACATCCTCATGCATCTCACTACACGTGATAAGTCCGCCCCCCGCATTCGGTCGCAGATAGTCTGTTCGTTTGTGTGACACGATACCGAAGAGTTGCTTCAACGTGGGATTATACCAGAAGATGCCCACCTTCGGTTCATCACCAGCACCACGGTTCTTAGCCATCGTGTCGATGGCCTCTTTGTATTGTTCCTCCGAGAATTCACCAACTTTGACATCCGTAGATTCCTTTTGCTTATCATACTCTACGATTTCAAGGTTGTCGAGCTTCTTGATAGCATTAGTGACGGCATCGCTGACGATGTCATTCAACTGCTCGAGCGATAACTTATATACCTTATCTGCCATAACTTACTTATTTTTCGGCAACAAAGTTACGACAATTCTGCAATAACTCCAAATTTTGGAGCAGAATTCTAACATAGGCTCATCGGGATGCCCTTTTAGGGGTGATGCTGGAGGGTAAATAAAAGGCAATAATCCTTAAAAAGGAATAAATATTTCGGATTTCAGGCAGTATTTTGGCTCTTCCGCTGTTTATATATATAGATTAAGGTGAAAGGTCTGGAGGGACAGGTCGCCTGACAGACATATCTCTGTGTCAACAATAGTGTTAATTCAAAGTACAGCTTTCTGATTATCAACGAGTTATATATTTCAAAGTGTGTCAATTATGCTGTTGCTCTTGACAAAGCGTTTTTTATGTTGTATCTTTGCAACATCAACAAAAAGACAAAAACGATGAAGAAAAGAGTTAGAACAATGATGAAGGGTGCTGCCAAGATAGCTCTTTTGGCGGTATGCATGAGTTGCCAATCTGCAAAGGAATCTGTAGAGGATGCTGCTGCCCATACAAATGCAGACTTTGGAATTGATGAAACAGAAGAGGGAATCATCAGCGCAACCAATGATTTCTCGTTCAGGTTATTTCAATCGCTGGCTGCAAATAATAAGGAGAAGAATTCTATATTTTCTCCCTTAGGTGCTGAGTATTCGCTCGAAATTATTAGCAACGGTGCTGGCGGACATACCCAAAAACTTCTGCAACACAAACTGGGCACAAGCCAATACAGTTTTGACGACATCAATGCGTTGAGACGCAAAATGATGCTTTACCATGCAAAAGTGGTCGAAGACGATTTCCTTGCCACAAAAACGGCTTTTATGAAATCGTCCAATTTGCTACTTTTTCGTGAAGGGAAGACGATAAAGCAAGACTATGTCCAAACAATCGGTCATGATTATTTTGCCGACTGTCTTTCGTATCAGAATGAGGATGATGCAAAAAGCATTGTAGATACTTGGAATAAAGAAACCAATCATGGGGCTTTCAAGGATTTTCCGATGGAATATGATACAAATGCCGATATTTATCTCATCAATACTTTGCTTTTTAACGGGGCATGGGTTCAGGAATTTTATGATGCTAAGCCAGATACCTTCTTTGTAACAAAAGATGATGTGCGGATTGTGGATATGATGAGTAAAACAGAAAAAGAAGGATGTTTTAGGTATATGCAGAATAATCAATATGCAATGCTTCGCATGCCTTATGTCGGAAGTTTCTATATGGATGTGATATTGCCAAATGAGAATCTGACTGTTAATAGTCTGATAAAGCAGATGAATATGGAACAGTATGAAAATAGCACTAAAGTGCTTAAAAAGTATGATATCATAGATGTTAGCTTTCCAAAGTTTCACGTAAAATCAGAGATTGATCTTAAGTATCTGTTGGCTGAGATGGGACTCACAGATATTTTTTCGAAGAAAGCAGACCTCAGTTTAATGAGCGACTCCCCACGTTATGTCAACAAGATGAAACAGAATATTGAGATTGATGTAGATGAGAAAGGTACTCATGTAGAGGCTATTACATCTACATCCTTTGCCACATTAAGTGAAGTGAGCAAACCTACTAGAGCCGAGTTTTATGCCAATCGCCCGTTCATCTACTTCATCCGAGACAATTTCGGTTCCATCTGTTTTGCAGGAGTTTATCGAGGTCGAATACATAGAGATGACAGGAACTGCGTATACCTAGATGGTAAATAAAAGGCAATTATCCTTAAAAAGGAATAAATATTTCGGATTTCATGCAGTATTTTGGCTCTTTCTCTGTTTATATATATAGATAAGGTGTAATTTTGCATTAATACAAAACGTATATGAAGAGGAAAGGATTATTGTGGCTATGTGCTGTGCTGGTGATGGTTGCCGGCATGGGGAGCTGTAGCAGTGATGAAGAGGAAGACGTCGTGATTGGCAATGAAAGTGCTGTGAATGATCCAGACGGGATTACTGAATCAGGACTGTTTGGCAAATGGCGGTTCGTTGAGATGCAGTATGGTCCGATAGGTGCTTCGCAGCCTAATCCGCATACGATGGAGATAAGAGGCACTGAGGGCATTGATAGTACGACGAGACAATCTGGCGGAACAATCGTCTTTACCGATGCTAATGATGTATCGGATACAATCAGATGGTATCGTCCAGATGATGAGAGTCTCTTTCTGACAGACCTCCCTGTCATCCTGTTTCACTACCAGTTTGGTTCTGATTCCTCGTACATAGAGGTTCCCTATGGCTGTGAGGTAGGAAGTACGACGCTGAAAATGCGTTATCTGGGTATTTCCACTACGGAACACATTCCTGAGACGTATATCTATGATCGGATACAGTAAAGTTTGACAAGACCCCTTGAGTCCAATAATATCTATAAACAGGCATTTTTTCTCCCAAAAATGTTTGTCTTTCATAAAAAAACTGTATATTTGCAGCAGAAATGGAATTGAATAGCAGAAAGTAAGCATCGTAAACAAAGAACGTTCATGGAGTTATATCATGGGAGCTATACAAGCGTAGAAAAGCCTCGTGTGCTGAAGGGACAGTACACGAAGGATTTTGGCACAGGGTTCTATTGCACCATTATGAGGCAGCAGGCTGAACGATGGGCGGGAAAGTTTGACACTCCCTATGTAAACGCATACGAATATACGCTCAAAGACGGTTTACGAGTTCTTGAGTTCAAGGAAATATGTCTCACCTTTAAATCTTTTTACACATTATGACAGGACGTGAAGACCAGAAAGAGAACGACCTTTTCTTTGTATGCAGCCTGATAGACTACATCGGACGTAAGACGAAGAACTACCGTAGTACAATAGTCAATGCGTTGGGTAATAAGGAATTGCAACATGTCTACGACTATGCCGACGTGTACCATTGTGAAAACATAGACAAGGTGTCAGACGAGTTGATAGCAAAGCATCACATAGAAGAGGGATACTTCGACAACGTCTCGTCTGCCCGCTATACAGTTCCCTCGCATTGGGACATCGGCAAGGTCTATCAGCGCCTGATACTTGATGTGGCTCATGCTACGGACAAGGATATCATCGACACACTAGTGGTGGTCTACAATTCATGGATAACAAGAAAGATAGACAATTACAACTCCTCGATGTATTACGAAAGTCCAAGCTATCTGTTTGAGTCTTATAAAGCAGGTGCCGTACTTGCTTGACAAGCTAAATGAAGAATGTAAAGGCGTCAATCACGCAGCAGAATTTTTTCTTGAACAGCTGTAAGTCATACACCTTTAGCGTTACGCGTTACAGCGTTACAGTTCGAAATCAGACGTGTCAACGTATTCAGGAAAATGTCAACGATGTCAGGAACGCCGTCAATAACTGGTGTCAAGGGTGTCATTAGTCATTAGTGTCATTAAGCATTTGGGAGTCTAAGTTTTGATTTAAATATTATATATTATATATATATTATAATATATATATAATATATAATATTTAACAATTTCTTCTTACCTCCAAAACCTTAATGACACTAATGACTAATGACACTTATGACCCTGTCTGCACACAATGTACTGTGGTGGCATATTTTGAACTGTAACGCTGTAACGGTGTAACGCAGTGTGTGGCATTATGTAAACACTTTTCGTAATTATTGAGACATTCTTGGTTGGGATTGTATTTGTCTGATAATCAAAGGTTTATGAATGCTTGCAGTTTGGGCTAAGGAAAGTGGAGGTTTGGGCTAAGTAAAGTCGGAGTTTAGTGCCTGTAAAGTCCGGCTTTAGTGCTTTGTTTCTTCAAGAAAGAAGAATACGTTGTAATTGTGTAAAATAATTTGATTTCCGAATCAGGGCGAATTCTCACAAAAGGTCTGACCCCTTGTGAGGTTCTGTGCCTTCTCTATCGTCGATTCAGCCGTCCGTATGATGAACGAGATGACAATTTCGAGAAGGCACAGACCACCAAATACTTCTAATCTTTTACATAAATCTTCCGTCCATTAACGATGTTCAGTCCCTTCTGCAAGCGACTGAGCCGCTGACCTTGAAGGTTGTAGATATGTTTATCATTTATCATTTTTCCTTTGTCATTTAGACGCACAGCGTCGCTAATTCCTGTTGTCAGCGTTTCGAATTCACCAGTGAAGGATTCACGACTATTCTCTACGGTGACGGTATAACGGCCTTTTGCGTAGGCAGAGATGTCGATGTTGAGACCTACGATATTGCCTGCGTTGATGGTTTTCTCGTAGACGACTTTGCCTGAATCGTTGGTAATGCTTACCAGATAGGCATCGTCGAGCGGGTCGAGATTGATGCCTAACTGCAGGTCGTTGTATTCACCATATACAGATTCTTGCGTCCCGTTGGTAGCAAGCGACCATAGGTCGAGCGGTTCTTCTCCTCTACTGATCCGTGTTTTGGGCTGTATCTTGGGAGTATGGGTGAAATCGAAGCGGTTTTTCCTGGCTCCCGCAGGGGTAGCCCCATCCTCATATTCGTCGTTGTAGTAGATGACTTCATCACCAACGACACAGGACATCAGGAAATCCGGCGTAGAATCTGCTAACGGATGGTATACATTTGTAAACGGACCATCAAGACCTCCTACACCTTCCAACCAAGGGGTATTGGTATTGATGTCCTGACCCATCATAATATCCCGATAAACACCCTTAAAGCCTTTTATTCCTCCTGTCTGCTTCGGTCCTATGATATAAGGAGGATAACCGTCTACATTCAAGAAATCCACAGTTTCATTGTCACCGAGGGAGAAGTCATACTTGATCTTCATAGACTGTGTGATCTCATCGTAGAAGTACACTTTCTGATCCTCTTCATACCATGCTCCCACTTTTCTCAGGAAAGGTTGGGGTGTCCAATACCCATACTCATCTGAGAAACCTGGACTAACAAATCTCTGGCACATCATCTGCTTGCAGGTCTTTCCGTCGATGATTGTATCGCCATCGAAGTAGTAGTAGTCAACCACGTGCACAGAATTATCCAAAATGGCCTGACAGTTTCCCACCTTCCACACTTTACCTTCTTCGACAAACGGGCGGTAGTCATTCTTTATCTCCATAGTCCACTCTCTGGCGTATTCTGAACGGAAGATTTCCACACCATCTCTTTTTATCCAACGTACCTTAAAGTATTCAATTCCAGGAAGAATTACTGCAGGCTCTCTATAGCTAAGAAGACAAGGATAGCGATTCAGTTCTGATACCTTGCCGATGCCTCGAATGATTGTCCCCGAAAACCTTTTGTAATACTGGTAGGTCTTGCCGTCGATTACAACCGTCTGACTGTCGCCTACTGGAGTCGTTTCCTGATGTACTTCATAAGCTTCCTTGGACTGACCAATCAGGGATTGATGATCTTTCAAATATTCTGTCACAATTTTCTGGTTGCTGTCCCAATCGAAGTTATAGAGAAGAATCTCCGTAGGATACTCCTTAGTCAACAGCCACACTTTGTCGCCACTCTCCCGTACATATAAACCGCTGAAGACATTGTCCTTCAATACCTTTTTATAGGTGACACCGCCAATGATGGTGTCTGCACCTATTTCATAGATGTGCGCATTCTCATACTCGAACTCCATAGAGGGATTAACATTAACCTCTTCCCAAGTCATGCCTGTGGGGAAGTACTTTGAAGTGTCGGGAGTGTTCGTCTGCTCTGGCAACGGATAGACAGAGCCTTTATAGATTTCCTTAAACTTATCCACTTGTGACGGTTGCACAAAGACTTTGGCTTCTGTACCCATGCCATCGAATAACCAGTAGTGGTCTGTCCAACGGAAATCGATGATTCCCCTGATATAAAGGGATTCCAGCTTACACTCTGAGAACACGTAGTCACCTAAGCGATAGACGCTTTCTGGCAGATCCAGCGTCTTTAAAGCCTTACAGCCTTTGAAGGCATTAGTCATTACCGAGGTTATACTTTTCGGAATCTGTATTTCTTCTAGACTACTGCAGTTGACAAACATATTATGATTGATCAGGTCCAGATTCGGCGATAGTATCACATGCTTCAGCGATTTGCAGTTCTCAAAAACAGAGTAATCTGTTGTTGTGACACTTTCGGGCATCGTCGCAGAAGTCAGACTGGTACAACCATTGAACAGATTGCCACCAAGATGGGTGACGCCCTCAGGTATCGTTATCGACTTCAGATGCTGGCAATTCCAGAACAAATACCCTGCCAATGTCTTAAGACCAGAAGGCAGGCTCACCTCCTCCAAGTTTATGCAGTCATAAAAAGCGGAATTGCCCAAAGATGTCACGTCATCAGGAAGTGAGATGCTCACAAGATGATGATTACTGGCGAAAGCAGCATCATCTATCCAAGTTACGCCTTTAGGCACAGTATAGGACGTACGGCTGTCTGCGGCAGGATAACTATAGAGTCTCGTCTTCTCCTTGTTGAACAACACACCATCGACGGCACACAACACGGGATTGCCTTCTTCCACCTCTATTGATTCAAGTGCTGAACATCTGGCAAAGGGGTTCCTATGAATACCACCCTTTTCGCTGAAATCCATGTTCTTGATGGTTCGGGGAATAAACACCTTGGTCAAGGCCGTATTGTCTGAGAACGCACCGTTGTATATGCTTGTCACAGAATAGGTCTGTCCCTCATAATTCAGTTCCGAAGGGATGCGTACTTCGCCCACCCACTCGCTCTTTGTCAGCATCGCCTGATGAAAGGCTTTACGCAGGGTGAAATTCATACCATCGATGGTGATATTATTATAAGCATCCTCCAATACTAACGGCTCCCCATCCTTCAGCTCTACCAGCCCCTTATACCACAAGCAGTCCAAATAAAAGCTGTTTGGTTCCAGGTCACGTATTGTGAATGACACGTTGAAAGGGCATAGGCAATCTGCCAACAATTCACCTGTAACGGGAGCAACATTAACAGACAAGGTACAAGGTGAGCCATCATTGCCTTCACTCATGCTGGACTTCACCACGAAGTCGGATGTAGCGCAGTTACTGATAATATTCTGCGCTTCCACCGATAAGATACTGGCCTCTTTTGTCAGAATGATTGTCGGTATTTGCTCTTCCTCATCCTCATAACCTCGCGTCCTCGATAAGCAGCCGCTGTTCTGCTTATCTGATATAGTCAACTCCTGTCCTTGTACTTCAACGACATTCAGGGCCGTTGGCAGGAGCATCAAAATGAATAAGAATAAATGCTTTTTCATTGTCGTTATTGTATTTGTAATCTTGGCTTCACTTTATATAAATCTTCTGTCCATTAACAATGTTCAGTCCCTTCTGCAAGCGACTGAGCCGCTGACCTTGGAGGTTGTAAATACTTACATTCTTTAATTTTTCAATTTTTGCATTTTCCTCAATTCCTGTCGTCAACGTTTCAAATTCACCAGTGAAGGATTCACGACTATTTTCTACGGTGACGGTATAACGGCCTTTTGCGTAGGCTGAGATGTCGATGTTGAGGCCTACGATGTTGCCTGCGTTGATGGTCTTTTCGTAGACGGTTTTGCCTGAATCGTTGGTAATGCTTACCACATAGGCATCGTCGAGCGGGTCAAGATTGATGCCTAACTGCAGGTCGTTGTATTCACCATATACTGATTCTTGCGTCCCGTTGGTAGCAAGCGACCATAGGTCGAGCGGTTCTTCCCCTCTACTGATCCGTGTTTTGGGCTGTATCTTGGGAGTATGGGTGAAATCGAAGCGGTTTTTCCTGGCTCCCGCAGGGGTTGCCCCATCCTCATATTTGTCGTTGTAGTAGATGACTTCATCACCAACGACACAGGACATCAGGAAATCCGGTACAGGAACTCCATATATCGGATCAGATGGATTACTGAGCGGCCAAGGAAGACATCCGACACCTTCCAACCAGAAAGTATCATGGTAACTTTGGCCTTCATCTCCACACTTCCTAATGTCTCTATAAACACCTTTAAAGCCTTCTATTCCTCTTGTCTGCTTTGGTCCTATTATAAAAGGTGAAAACCCACCTGGTATAAACTGCAAGGTATCGTTGGCAGCGAGGGAGAAGTCATACTTCATAGTCATAGATTGTGTTATCTCGTCATAAAAGTACACCTTCTTATCCTCTTCGTACCATGCTCCCACTTTTCTCAGGGAAGGCGTTGTCGTCCAAGATCCATTTGTGTAACCTGGACTAACAAACCGCTGGCACATCATCTGCTTGCAGGTCTTTCCGTCGATGATCGTATCGCCATCAAAGTAATAGTAGTCAACCACATGCGCAGAATTATCCGAAATGGTCTTAGGTTTTCCTACTTTCCATACTTTACCTTCTTCGACAAACGGGCGATAAACCATCTGTGGTGTCTTGTTGATGACTGGATGCTCCTCACCACGATTGTCTATCACGATGTAGTTCATGTTTGGGTTAAAGCCAGGAACATAGAAGTCGGTAGTATGGAGGGCCATACGATCTGCGAACGGCTCTACTTCTTGTATTTCGAATTCAATCTTGTTGACCAATGGGTCATCAGTTTTGCTCTCGTAGAAGTAGGCATAGTGGTTAGGTCCATAGTTGGTGAAGGCTTCTCCGTAGATATGCAGGCGGTCGCCTTCTAATTCGTAAGTGAGCTTATGATGACCGTCGTTTTCCAAATTGTAGTCTGCACCAGTAGGCAGGTTGCAGCCATGAATTTGCCCATCCACGTCGTAAACGTTGCAAAACGAGAAAGGCAGATATCGGTTTTGATGATAGTCTGTTACGTTGTCTTTTCTTTCTACATAAGCCAAAGAGTTAGACTTACCAGTACAAAATGGACAGAACATGTTTTCAAGTGCGCCAAAACATTCCACCCATGTTGCAATCTCATGGTATTCACCCAACCCGTTATCACGACCAATAGTCCATGTGCGTAGTTTACGATACTTATAGTGGAACTCATTAATTACCAGTGTGTCGGTTGGATTGAGGGTGGAATACATTATTTGGGGACCGTCCACCAGCCATCCCTGTTTCAGCACCTTGCAGGTCTCAGGAAAACCTGATATAAGCTCGTAGGTGAATGTGTCGCCCTCTTTGAGCGAGAAGTCATATAGCATGATGTCCCTGCCAGCCGTCTCGTCATATTTATACACCCGACGGTTTTCCTCACGGAACAGTCCTGCCTCGCGTTCTTCACAAAGTTGGTCTTCAATACAAAGTGTATGGGCATATATCTTGCCGTCACGCTCCACATTCTCATACATCTCGTATCTTTCAAGATGGCAGACATAGTTCGGACTTGCGTCAGCACTAACCACATACCACTGCTTACCTAACTCCACAAATGGGACGTAATTATCCAGAGTTGTCTCGTTAATCTTTACATCATCGGCACTTGCCAATAATGGCAGGAGCATCAGAATGAATAGGAATAAATGCTTCTTCATATTTTTAATTGTATTTGTTATTATTTCCATTTACTGTTGAGTATCTGTTCCAGGGTGATGTCAGGATTGCTTTCGCCAAAGACGTCCTTCTTTAGCTTGAGCTTGCGATGCTGGACGGCTGAGACGGTGATGCAATAGATGTTGCCGATGGTGCGGTTGCTGAGGCCGAGCCGTGTGAGGATACACAGGTGGATGTCGTCTTCCTGCATCGTGGGGTATTGTTCACGTATCTTGGCAAAGCGGTTGCCGTCGATGGCGTTGAGCGTTCGTTCTATCTCGCTCCATTCGTGCGGACTGAGGTAGATGAGCGAATCGCCGCTTTGGTTGAGTTTCTTCAGCACTTCCGTACGTTCGAGGATGAAGTTCTGCAGGAATGCCACCACTTCGTTGGCTTGGTGCAACAAGGTCTTCTGATGGTCTGCCTCCTCCTGAAGTCGACGCTTCTCCTGTTCCTGCATACGGATACGATAGCGAAGTGCTAACACAGTTGCAAGAAGGATGATCACCGCAGCAATGATGACAATAAGGAGTGTACGGCCATACATCTGTGAGCGGTATTCCAGTTGCTGGTTCTCCATTTCCTGGCGCAACGTCTCCTGATAGTACTGGTCTTTCTGTTCAAGTGCCTTGTAATAGATGTCCTCTATCTGATCGAAGGCTTCATCCACGCTGTCCTCCACTTGTGTGGCGCCCATCCGTCGGAGTGCTATCTTGGCGAGGTTACTCTGAACGATATAGGCCAAGTGGACATCATTGGCTGGATCAATCTGCCGATAGACCGTTTCTGCCGAATCGAGCATGTTGAGGCTGAGGTAACTGCGAGCCAGCACTTGTAGTGTACCAGACCTCAGGTCGGTAGTCGCTGCTGATTCTGCCCGATGGGCGTAGTCGAGTGCCTGGCGATAGTCTTCCTTGGCCCACGCGATGTTGGCAAGACTGGTGAGCGTCTGGCACATCAGGTCAGTCATCTGGTTTTTCTCAGCGATATTGTATGCACGGTTGATGTAGTCGAGTGCTTCGTCGAATGAGCCCTCTGTGGTGAAAGCCACTTGTGCGGCGTAAGTGCCTGCATAGTCGAGTAATATGACATAATTTCGTTCATCGTCAGGATGCTGCTCATAGACGGACAGGGCTTTCTTCATCAGTCGCAAAGCTTCCTCAGGGTTGCTCTGCGATAATGCCTCCGCCAATCGCTGGTACGCGATATAATAGGTGTGCCAATCCTCAGACGCTTCCGACAATTGTATGGCCTTTCGCAGCAAAGTCTCACCCTGACGGATGCTGTCGTTGGCTAAAGCAGCCTCTGCCTCCTCCAGAATTCTGGCTCCTGTCTCCTGACTCCCGACTCCTGTCTCCTGGCCACAAGCAACCATCAGAAGACCTATCATCAATATGTGTAATGCTCTTGTAAACATCGCAATCGAATTTTCGTTATTTCTCGGTTGCAAAGTTACGACATTATTTCGAAAGTTGTATCAGTTGCCTATGGAAAAGACGCAAACGGGAGAAAGTTGGAAAGCGCTACAAATCAACGAGTTATGAAAAGGCGCACGCTAAAGCCTATGGAAAAGTTCTTATGAAGGTATGGAAAGGAAGGCAAAAAGACAGACGGAAAGGGTTAGTAGCACCATCAAGACCTCTGCTATGCGGTTGATGCGGACGGCAGTTTGCATGTCGGCGGTAGTGAGGGGACGATCGTTGGTGCCGATGTAGGGTTTGTCGAAGAGTTGGCCGAAATAGTAGTGGGGACCACCAAAGCGGCAATCGAGGATGGCGGCGAGGGCGGACTCGGGATATCCGCTGTTGGGAGAAACGTGGTTGCGGGCGTATTTGCGGACGAACTTGAGCCTGTTCTTGCGTCCCGATGGTAGCAAGCGACCAGAGGTCGAGCGCAGACCCCCTCTGACTCCCCCTCGCTCGGCTTTGCCGCTTGGCTTGTCCAAGAACTTAGGGGGAGAATACAGCAGCATGAGGAGGGCAGTGAGGCGGGCAGGGATATAGTTGGCGATGTCATCGATGTGGGCAGCCCAGCAGCCGAAGTCATGATAGCGGTCTGTCTTGTAGCCGATCATCGAGTCGAGAGTGTTTACCATCTTATAGGCCAACATACCAGGTGTCCCAAGGATGGCGAGCCAGAAGAGAGGAGCAATGACGCCATCGGAGAGATTCTCGGCAAGGGTCTCGAGGGCGGCTGTACGTACCTCTTGGGCAGAGAGCTCAGATGTGTCGCGCCCCACGATACGGGCCACTTGCTTACGGCCTTCCTCCAAAGAGCGGTCGAGAGCCAGAAAGACTTCTCGCACCTCGCGGATGAGTGTCGTTCCTGCCAAACAATAGAAGATGGCAATGGCATCAAAGATATAGAGAAGTATGGGAATCTGATATACCTGTTCACGTGTGCCGTCGAAGATGAATAGGGCGAAGATTCCCAGTATCTTCCTTAGCATCCAGACAAGCGCGAAAACAAGGAGAATCAGACTGATAGCCGTCAGCGCGCCCTTCAGTTTACGATGCGATCCCTTATTCAGGCTATGTTCGCAAGAAGCAATCATCTTGCCAAACCATACGACGGGGTGGGGCAACTTCTGAGGGTCGCCAAAGAACAGGTCGAGCAGCCAGCCGATGAGCAGGGAGAAGGGATTAGCCATTAGTCAGGATTTGATAGATTCGCTGCATATCGACGTGTTGGCGCACGTGGTCAGCCAGTTTGTCGTATTGCTCTTCCTTGAAGGCCTGATAGTCGAAGGTTGCATCCGTCTGGCTCAGTTTTTCAGCAAAGGGCTGCAAAAGGAAGTCCACGAAGGGGGCATTGTCGAGGATGCCGTGAACGTAGGTGCCCATGCATCTGTTATCGACGATGTAGCCGTCTTGACGGCCATCGGAAAGATGCAGCAACGGCGAAGGCTGAGCGGAGCCAAAGGGTTGTGTCTGTCCCATGTGGATCTCATAGCCTCGCATATTATTGGCATCGGACAAACACGGACTAACTCGGACTTCTTTTTCGGTCATGCTCGCAGATTGACATTCGCTGATGTTAGTCCGTGTCAGTCCGTGTTTGTCCGATGCAAAAGAGAACGAGGCCTGCCTCGTCACTTTCTCGCCGCTCATTGTGGTGGTGACAGGCAGGAGGCCGAGGCCTGGGAGGCGCTCGATGTCGCCCTCCACGTGATTGGGGTCGCAAACCTCGATGCCCATGAGCTGGTAACCGCCACAGATGCCCAAGACGGAAGCACCATTGCGATGGGCCTTGATGATGGCCTGGGCACAGCCGTTGCGACGCAGTTCGTAGAGATCGTGGAGGGTAGATTTGGTACCAGGCAGGATGATGATGTCCGCCTTGTGGATATCGTCCACGTTGTTCGTATAGAAGAGATGGATGCGTGGATCCTGTTCGAGGGCGTCGAAGTCGGTATAGTTGGAGAGGTGTTGCAGCATGATGACCGCCACATTCACCTTGCCCTGCTGCATCTCGAATGACTTCTGAGCCAATGCCACAGAGTCTTCTTCCTCGATATGGATATCTTTATAATAAGGTATGACTCCCAGGACAGGAATGCCACAGAGGTCTTCCAGCATCTTGCGACCCTCCTCAAAGAGACGCATGTCCCCACGGAACTTATTGATGATGATGCCCTTGATGAGTTTGCGATCTTCTGGGGATTGCAGGGAGATGCTGCCATAGACGGAGGCAAACACGCCTCCTCTGTCGATGTCGCCCACCAAGATGACATCAGCCTTAGCGTGACGGGCCATCGACATATTGACTAAGTCGCGGTCTTTCAGATTGATCTCTGCGATGCTGCCGGCACCCTCCATTACGATGGGACTGTAGCGAGCGGCCAGACGGTCGAAGGCGGAGCAGACTTCCTTGCGGAAGTCGACTTCAGAGTGAGGACTATAGACTGTAGATTTTTTACGCCAATAATCATAGGCATCCTTGTTGCCGAGAGGGCGGCCGTTGAGGATTACTTGTGAGGTGTGGTCGCTTTGGGGTTTTAGGAGTAGGGGGTTCATGTCCGTATGGCAGGGGATGCCTGCGGCTTCGGCCTGAACAGCCTGGGCGCGACCGATCTCCAAACCATCAGGTGTAGCGTAGGAGTTGAGGGCCATATTCTGGGCCTTAAAGGGGGCTGGATGGTAGCCGTCCTGCTTAAATATACGGCAGAAGGCTGCTGCCACGATGCTTTTGCCAACATCGCTGCCCGTTCCTGCGAACATGATGGGATGTAACCCACCCCCTCGCTCGGCTTTGCCGCCTGGCTTGTCCAAGAACTTAGGGGGCATATACAGATGTGTATAGGATGCCAAGACGTTCTTATACTTGAAGACGGGTGTGCTGACAGGCTCGCTCTTGGCGTTATAGACCTGACAGACTGACTGTTGGAGGGGATTACAAATCCCCGACTCACGGGATGGGGATTGCAAATCCCCATCAACCGTAACCGTTAGGAACTGCGTATAATGGAACTCGTGACCACGATATTCCTTGCCGTCGAGTTCAAAACGACGATAGCCAAGCGAGAGTTTGCGGTCTGATTTGCGGGCTGTGATAGAGTAGGGTAGTACGCCACACATGGGATAATCGCCATCATCTGTCACGATGCGCTCGCAGAGATACATCATACCCCCACACTCGGCAATGATGTGGCCTCCTTGTTCCGCATAGTCCTTGATGGCTTTGCGGCAGGCTTCGTTCTGCACCAGCGCCTCCAAATGTTTCTCAGGATAGCCGCCAGGCAGGTAGAGCAGGTCGATGCCAGCGAAATCCGGCACATCCTTCTCTGGGTCGAAGAATCTCTTAACGGGGAAACGATCCAAGGTCTCTTGATAGAGGAAAGAGAAACTCTCGGCATTTCGCGCCACGAGTGTAACCTTTTCCCCTCCTAAGTTAGGAGGGGTGCCTTTAGGTGGGGTGGTCTGAACAGCCTCAGATGTTCCCTTGTTCTTGCGTCCCGATGGTAGCAAGCGAGCAGAGCTCGAGCGCAGACCCCCTCTAGCTCCCCCTCGCTCGGCTTTGCCGCTTTGCTCTGCAAAGAACTCAGGGGGAGAAACTATTACCTTGTTAAACAGTTCTTGGAGGTTGATATGCTCCTCCATTTGTTTAATCAGCCTATCGCTTTCCGGCATTTCAGAGAAATCGAGGCCCAAGTAGCGCGAGTTTTGTTCGAGGGAGGGATTCTTGGGCAGATAGCCCAAGCAGGCAATATCCAGATCGTCGCATACCTGACGGAGCATCTGGAAATGCTTCTCCGATCCCACCTTATTATATATTACGCCCGCGATGCGAATATCTTTCCTGAAATGGATAAAGCCAGAGAGTAATGCTGCCATCGAATAGGCTGCCGACTTCGCATCGACCACTAAGACCACAGGGATGTCAAGTATTTGCGCTATCTCGTACGAAGAGCCCTTTTCGCGGTCATATCCGTCGAAGAGCCCCATCATCCCTTCTACGATGCAGATATCGGCATCAGCGGCATAATGCCAGAAGAGTTCTCGTACATGCTCAGGCGTAGCCATAAACGTATCGAGGTTGATGCTGGGGCGGCCGCAGACTGCTTCGTGGAACTTTGTATCGATATAGTCTGGTCCACACTTGAAAGGCTGCACCTTATAGCCCTTCTTGTTTAGCAACGCCATCAGTCCTCTGGCAACGGTTGTCTTGCCAGAGCCGCTCGTGGGAGCCGCTATGAGGAATGCCCTTTTTGCTGTCATCATCACAATTTCTGCTGCAAAATTAAAAAAAATCCGTTAATTATGCATCATCTATCTAAAAAAGTTGTATCTTTGCACGCAGATAATGGCAATTTGGTGGCTGATGCCGCCTGATGTAAGGGAATCCGGTGAGAGTCCGGAACTGTACCTGCAGCTGTAATCCTCCTTGAGAGGTCTGCTTGTATGACGCCACTGACAACGAAGTCGGGAAGGTAAAGCAGACTGGGGAAAGTCAGAAGACCTGCCATAAAAACAAAAGTACGGCCGTACAGGGATATGCGGCGCGGAAAAAGAAGGATTTATGATGCGAAGACAGACATTGGCTATTAGCCTGATGCTGTTGGCTGTCGGCACCTATGCCCAGACGGATGTCTGGCGTACGGACAGCTTGCAGGAGGTGGTGGTGACAGGTACGGGAACCCAGCACCTGTTGAAGGATGCGCCTGTTCAGACGGAGGTGATCACGAGCAAGATGCTGAAGAACTATAGCGGTCGCAGCATCGAGGATATCCTCTCTGGCCTGACGGCTTCGTTTGCCTTCAGCGAGGATGACATGGGTTCGCAGATGCAGTTGAACGGCCTGGGCAACGATTATATCCTCGTGCTGGTCGACGGCAAGCGTATTCACGGCGACGTGGGAGGACAGAACGACCTGTCGCTCATCGACCCCCAGAACATCGAGAAGATAGAGATCGTGAAAGGAGCGTCGAGTGCCCTCTATGGCTCTGATGCCATCGCCGGCGTCATCAATATCATCACGAAGAAGCACAACGAGGGCTTTTTGATCGAGAACAGCACCCGTGGCGGCAGCTATGGTGACCTGCGTCAGCATAATGGCTTGGGGCTGGGCTTTGGCAAGGTGAAGAGTTATACGAACTTCCAGCTCCAGCACTCCGACGGCTGGCAGAACACGGCAACGGAGGACCCCAGCCAGACGGAGTTCCTGATAGAAGACTCACGTAATATGACGGTGAACCGTCATACGAACTGGCAGGTGTCCGAACGTCTGACCTACGAGCCCCTGAAAGGTTTGGAGTTCTATGCCGAGGGCAGCACCTATTGGAAGCGCATCTATCGTCCCTGTGGCAAATATCCGTCTGATATGAAATTCTATGATTTGGAGTACCGTAATCAGAGTCTGGCAGCAGGCGGTATCTGGAAATGGAACAAGACAGACCAGCTGACGCTCGATGTGAACTGGGATCGTCATGCGTACTATTATTATTATACTGCAGAATGGGCGATGGGCGACGGACTGGACCAGAAGGGCAACTTCACGACCTACTATCCCTATTTCCGCGACGACGAGGTGCTGCAGAGTGACCAGCGTCGTACGATGGCTCATCTGAAGGGTATCTTCTCGTTACCCTACAACAACCGTCTTAGTGGTGGGTTGGAGTGGCGACACGACTATTTGGAGGCTCCGATGCGTGTGGATGGCGGTGAGGCGAAGGATAACACGGCGGCTGCATACGTGCAGGATGAGTTCAGTTATGTCTTCAATCCTAAGCTCTCTGCCAACATCACCGCCGGCTTACGACTGAATCATAACGAGCAGTTTGGCTTCCATCTGACACCGAAGATCTCAGGTATGCTCTCCATCGGCAACGATTTCCGTCTGAGGGCCACCTGGAGTCAGGGCTTCAAGACCCCTACGCCCAAGGAGCAGCATTATCGCTACGTGAAATATATGAACGCCACCTATTTATATATAGGTAATGAAGACCTGGAGCCACAGACCTCCAATTACTATGCCGTGAGCGGAGAGTACAACTGGCAAGGGCTGAACGTGACGGTGACTGGCTATCTGAACAACGTAGACAATATGATTACCCTCGTGACCATCCCCAACAATCAGGCTCCCGCAGAATATATCGTGACCTACGATCCCAGGAAGACCCGTCAGTATCAGAACCTGGAGTCTGCTAAGACCAAGGGTGTTGACGTGAGTATCCGCTATCGTCTGAACCGCGACTGGATGCTGGGAGGCAGTTACAGTTATCTGGATACCGATGCCAAGAAATACGATGCCACCCACGACCGATTGGTGGATGTCACCATCGACGGGACAGCCCATCACAAGGCCAGCTGGTTTGGTACTTGGAATCATGAATTTAGAGGTAAGGGGCAAGAGGTGAGAGGTAAGAGATTAGATCCAGAGGTTGGAATAGGACTGTATGGTCGTATGTCATCGAAGCGTTATTATCAGATTGATGGTGACGGTAAAGGCTACCAGATATGGCGTTTGACAGGGCGTTTTAGTTTTACGCCGAAACTATTCTCTCACCACTCACCTCTTACCTCTCACCTCTTTACTATTGAGGCCGGCATCGACAATATCTTCGATTACGTAGACCGCACCTATCACGGTCTGCACCTCGGAACGACGACTCCGGGCCGCACCGTCTATGGTACGCTGACCATCCGTTTCGCACAAGGTAAGAAACTCAAATTCTCAAATAACAATAAGTTTAACTCTAAAACAAGTAACAATGAAGAAGATTAAGAATTTTGTGTTGGCATTCGCAGCTGTTTGCCTAACCGCTGGACTTGCTTCCTGCAGTAAAGACGAGAAGATCGTCGAGAAGCCCGTAGAGGTGATTGTCGAGAAGACCGATACCGTTAAGGTAGAGGTGCCCGTTGAAGTGCCTCAGGACAACAACTGGTCTCGCTATCAGGCCATCGTCACGGATGATGTGAAGAGTCAAAAGAAGCATGACAAGGCGATCCTCCTTGTGGCCTTCGGTTCTACCTGGGAGCAGGCTTATGATGCCTTCGACTCCACGATTGATGCTTACAAGGCTGCTTTCGGCGACTATGATGTCTTCCTGAGCTACTCTTCAGCCATCTGTATCAACCGTGCTGCTGCCGGTGAGAACACCGATCCCCGTTTCTACTACGCACCTCCCTTCTGGCTCAATGCCTTTGCCGATAAGGATGTGCAGTACGATGAGATTGTGGTTCAGTCGCTGCAGGTGATCCCTGGTGAGGAATATACCCGTGTAATCAACTACATCAAGGACTTCGCCAACAATGCCAACGGCGACCTCGACGATGAGTATCTGGCAAATGTAGAGATCAGGCTCGGTGTGCCCCTGCTGCAAGATGCCGAGGAGGACGTTGCCCTGGTGGCCAAGGAGCTGAACGCACTTTACAGCGACAAAGCAGCTGAGGGTGTGGTTGCCTTCATGGGGCATGGTAACCCCGACTCTTACGACACCTATAA
>JAEEGH010005207.1_pt1 | contig 32842 bp, 25 predicted proteins | sample 9134181 | NCBI WGS metagenome assembly JAEEGH01 (sample SAMN16246544, study PRJNA631951) | gut metagenome | biome: gut microbiome; feature: rumen; material: DP-attached | host: Bos | place: Iran: Karaj | collected 2018-10
GGATTTCCTGTAATACGTGTGCAGCACCGAATGCCTCGAGTGCCCAAACCTCCATTTCACCGAAACGTTGTCCACCAAACTGTGCCTTACCACCCAGAGGCTGCTGTGTGATCAGTGAGTACGGACCGATAGAACGGGCGTGCATCTTATCATCAACCATATGACCCAACTTCAGCATATAGGTAACACCTACTGTAGCCTGCTGCTCAAATGGTTCACCTGTTTCACCATCATAAAGAGTAGTCTTTCCATAACGTGGCAAACCTGCCTTGTCTGTCCATTCATTCAACTGTTCAATTGTAGCACCGTCGAAAATAGGAGTAGCGAACTTCACGCCCAACTTTCTACCTGCCCTACCAAGAACAGCTTCCAGAATCTGACCAATATTCATTCGAGAAGGCACACCCAATGGGTTCAGACAGATGTCTACAGGAGTACCATCCTCAAGGAATGGCATGTCTTCCTGACGTACCACGCGAGACACGATTCCCTTATTACCATGGCGACCAGACATCTTATCACCAACGCCAATCTTACGTTTCTTGGCAATGTATACCTTAGCCATCTGAATGATACCTGATGGAAGTTCATCACCAATGGTAATGGCAAACTTCTTGCGCTTCAGGTCTGCATCGAGCTCTTTGTACTTCCTGATATAATTCATAACCAAGGTATGAATCAAATCATTGGTATGCTCATCCTTGGTCCAGTTATTCAACTGAACACCCATGAAGTCGAAGTTAGCAAAGCTGGAAGCCGTGAACTTAGCACCCTTTGCGATGACATCAGTTCCCATATAATCTTTCACACCATCAGAAACATGATTGGCGGTCAACTTCAAAAGTTTCTCAACCAATATCTTTCTGAGAGCAGCTACTTTCTCTTCAAACTCTTCATCCAGCTTAGGCATCAAAGCCTTGTCAGCCAGTTTAGAGCTACGAGTCTTGATGGCACGAGAATACAGACGCTTACCGATAACCACACCTCTCAGTGATGGGTTAGCCTTCAAAGAAGCATCCTTCACATCACCAGCCTTGTCGCCAAAGATGGCACGAAGCAACTTCTCTTCAGGAGAAGGATCAGACTCGCCCTTAGGAGTAATCTTACCGATGATGATATCACCTGGCTCGATACGAGCACCAATACGGACAATACCATTCTCATCCAAATCCTTCGTTGCTTCCTCACTGACGTTAGGAATATCAGCTGTCAACTCTTCCATACCACGCTTGGTCTCACGAACTTCCAGTGAATATTCATCCACATGCACAGAAGTCATGATATCCTCACGAACGATGCGCTCGTTCAGCACGATAGCATCCTCATAGTTGTAACCCTTCCAAGGAATGTAAGCTACCAACAAGTTCTTACCTAATGCCAACTCACCATCAGCAGTAGAGTAACCTTCAGTAAGGATCTGACCCTTCGTTACTCGATCACCCTTCTTGCAAACAGGACGCAAGTCGATGGTCATGCTCTGATTGGTTCTGCGCCACTTAGGAATCTTATATTCCTTCAAAGCTGGTTCAAAACTTACATATTCTTCTTCTTCCGTACGGTCGTAAAGGATCTTGATAGTAGTGGAATCCACGAACACCACTTCGCCCTCACCCTCTGCAGCAATCTGTGTGCGAGAGTCACGAGCCAACTGTGCCTCAATACCAGTACCTACAATAGGAGATTCGGTTCTCAACAATGGAACAGCCTGGCGCATCATGTTAGATCCCATCAATGCACGGTTAGCATCGTCATGCTCCAAGAATGGAATCAATGCAGCCGCAATAGAAGCAATCTGCTGTGGAGAAACGTCCATGTAATCCACCTGATCTGGAGAAACTACAGGGAAATCAGCATCCTGACGGCCCTGAATTCTATCACCGATAAATGTACCATCATCTTCCAATGGGGCATTACCCTGAGCGATAATCTTCTCTTCTTCCTCTTCTGCGGTCATGTAAATCAAGCCCTCTGGAGAAAGATCCACCTTACCCTCAGTGACCTTACGGTATGGAGTCTCAATAAAGCCCAAGTCATTGATCTTAGCGAAAACACACAATGAAGAAATCAAACCGATGTTTGGTCCTTCAGGAGTCTCGATAGGACAAAGACGACCATAATGGGTGTAGTGTACGTCACGTACCTCGAAACCGGCACGCTCACGTGACAAACCGCCAGGACCCAATGCAGACATTCTGCGCTTATGCGTGATTTCTGCCAATGGGTTGGTCTGATCCATAAACTGAGACAATGCATTGGTACCGAAGAATGAATTAATCACAGAAGATATGGTCTTTGCATTAATCAGATCGGTAGGTGTAAACACCTCATTATCTCTCACATTCATGCGCTCACGGATGGTACGAGACATACGTGCCAAACCAATGGAGAACTGGTTGGACAACTGCTCACCTACCGTACGTACACGACGATTGCTCAAGTGGTCGATATCATCCACATCAGCCTTGGAGTTAATCAGTTCAATCAGATACTTGATAATCTCAATGATGTCCTCCTTTGTCAACACGCGGACATTCATATCCGTGGTCAGGTTCAGCTTCTTGTTGATGCGGTAACGACCTACATCACCCAAATCGTAACGCTTCTCAGAGAAGAACAAGTTGATGATCACCTCACGTGCACTTGCATCATCTGCAGGGTCAGCATTTCTCAACTGACGGTAGATGTACAGTACAGCTTCCTTCTCAGAGTTACTTGGGTCTTTCTGTAAAGTATTATATATAATGGAATAGTCAGACTGGTTAGGATCCTCTTTATGTACAAGGATATTCTGAACGCCCGACTCCAAGATAATATCAATATGGCTTTCCTCAAGAACGGTTTCACGGTCGATAACCACCTCATTACGTTCGATGGAAACCACCTCACCAGTATCTTCATCTACAAAATCCTCTACCCATGACTTCAAGACACGAGCAGCCAGTTTTCTGCCCATTATCTCCTTCAGATTGGCCTTAGTTACCTTCACTTCTTCAGCCAAGTTGAATATCTCAAGGATATCCTTATCAGTCTCGAAACCGATGGCACGAAGCAGTGTCGTCACAGGCAATTTCTTCTTTCTGTCGATATAAGCATACATCACGTTGTTTATATCGGTAGCAAACTCAATCCATGAGCCTTTAAATGGGATGATACGTGCAGAATAAAGTTTAGATCCATTCGCATGGATACTCTGACCGAAGAATACGCCAGGTGAACGATGCAACTGTGACACGATCACGCGCTCAGCACCATTGATTACAAAGGTGGCATTGTCGGTCATATAAGGGATTGTTCCTAAAAAGACATCCTGGACTACGGTATCGAAATCCTCATGATCAGGATCTGTGCAATACAGTTTCAGTTTAGCCTTCAATGGGACACTATAAGTGAGCCCCCGCTCCATACACTCTTCAATAGTATAGTGCGGCGGATCAATGTAATAATCCAGAAATTCTAAGACAAAATTATTTCTTGTATCAGCAATAGGAAAGTTTTCAGCAAATACTTTATACAATCCCTCGTTTTTTCGTTTTTCAGTAGGGGTGTCTAGTTGTAAAAAGTCTCTGAACGACTTCAGTTGAACTTCCAAGAAGTCAGGATATTCCCTGGGGCTTTTGGTCGAAGCGAAATTAACTCTTTGGGTTACAATATTAGAAGACATCTGGTTATGGATTAGTAGAACTTAAAAAGAAATAAAGACACAAAAAGGTTAAGAACCCTTTCAAAGGGTTCCTAACCGAGATTACCTGAAAAACAGGATAGTTTTTTATTTAAGTTCAACTTCTGCTCCTGCTCCTTCAAGGGCTGCCTTCAAAGCCTCAGCCTCGTCCTTAGATACGCCTTCCTTCACTGTGCTAGGAGCTGCATCTACGAGATCCTTAGCTTCCTTCAAACCCAGACCACAAGCTTCCTTAACGGCCTTAACAACCTGAAGCTTAGCAGCACCTGCGCTCTTCAAAACTACATCAAAAGATGTCTTCTCTTCCTCAGCTGGAGCACCAGCAGCAGGACCAGCAGCAACTGCAACAGCTGCAGCAGCAGGCTCAATTCCATACTCGTCCTTCAGGACTGTCTTCAATTCTTGAACTTCCTTTACTGTAAGGTTAACCAACTCTTCAGCAATAGCTTTAATATCTGCCATTTTGTATAAAACTTTTAATTGTTATTTCTTAATGATAATTCTTTAAATTTTTAATCAGCGCTCTTCCAGTGTCTTAAGCACGCCATGGATAGTGTTGGCACCAGACTCCAAAGCAGAGATAACACCCTGAGTTGGACCTTCCAACATAGCCACCACGTCGGCAATGAGTTCGTTCTTGCTCTTGATAGCAACAAGTTCCTCTAATCTGTCTGCGCCTACATAGAAACCTTCCTCTGCAAAAGCAGCCTTCAGGCTAGGAACGCCACCTTTAATATCTTTCAGCATCTTAGCCGGCTTGTTCGCTGTGTCAGTGAACATCACGGCAGTGGTGCCTTTCAATGTATCAAAAAGCGGAGAGAAATCTGTATCCTGCTTTTCCAGGGCCTTCTGGAACAAAGTATTCTTTACTACCACCAGCTTAATGTTCTCAGAGAAGCACTTTCTTCTCAGAGCACTGGTAGCCTCAGCATTCATTCCAGTTGTATCTACCAAATAGAAATGAGGATAATCCTTTACTACAGCAGTAAGTTCTTCAATAATTCTTGCTTTATCTTCCTTTTTCATAACTACTCCGTTTTATTAAGCTTCATCAACAGATTTTGGGTCAATCTTAATACCGGCACTCATCGTGCTAGAAAGATAAATACTCTTAATATAAGTTCCCTTAGCTGCACTTGGCTTCAGTTTGATCAAAGTATTGATAAACTCCTTTGCATTCTGGGAGATTGCCTCAGGAGCAAAAGAAACCTTACCGATGGAAGCATGAACGATACCCGTCTTGTCCACCTTAAAGTCTATCTTACCCTGCTTAACTTCTTTCACAGCCTTAGCCACGTCCATTGTAACAGTACCACTCTTAGGATTAGGCATCAAACCACGAGGGCCGAGTACGCGTCCAAGAGGACCGATTTTTCCCATACAAGATGGCATCGTGATGATAACATCAACGTCTGTCCATCCACCTTTGATCTTTGCAATATAGTCATCAAGACCAACATAATCAGCTCCAGCTTCTTTTGCAGCAGCCTCAACATCAGGAGTACAAAGTGCCAATACGCGCACCACCTTACCTGTTCCGTTAGGAAGTGATACCACGCCTCTCACCATCTGGTTAGACTTACGAGGGTCAACGCCCAGACGTACGTCGATATCCAGAGAAGCATCAAACTTGGTATAAGTGATTTCCTTAACCAGTTTGGAAGCCTCAGCAAGAGTGTAGGTTTTCCCTGCTTCAATTTTGCCTGCAGCCAACTTTTGATTTTTTGTCAGTTTACTCATTCTAATTGAAGTTTATTAGTTATTACTAGGGAACTCCCCTTTAACAGTGATACCCATACTTCTGGCAGTACCTGCGACCATCTTCATGGCAGACTCCACTGTGAAACAGTTAAGGTCAACCAACTTGTCCTGAGCGATAGTGCGAACCTGATCCCAGGTAATTGAAGCAACCTTCTTGCGATTAGGCTCAGCAGAACCACCCTTTACCTTGGTTGCTTCCAGCAACTGGATGGCAACGGGAGGAGTCTTCACAACAAAGTCGAAAGACTTGTCAGTGTAATAGGTAATAATTACAGGCAGTACTTTACCAGCCTTGTCCTGAGTCCTGGCATTGAATTGCTTGCAAAAATCCATAATGTTGATACCCTTAGAACCCAAAGCAGGACCTACGGGAGGTGATGGATTTGCTGCGCCACCTTTAATCTGTAACTTGATTTGTCCAGCAACTTCTTTAGCCATTTTTACTAGATTTTATATAAACATTAAGAAGAAAAAAATGATACATATCAGCTAAGTATCATTCTTTCTCGACTTGCATAAAGTTCAATTCGAGAGGTGTAGGCCTTCCGAATATCTTCACCATAACCTTCAAGCTCTTCTTTTCGGTATTGATTTCTTCAATCACACCGCTGAATCCGCTGAACGGACCGTAATTCACCTTTACGGTCTCACCGACTACATACGGGATATTTGCATCTTCTTCAGTATCCTGCAATGCATCGAATGTTCCAAGGATGCGACTGACTTCTGATTGCCTTAATGGGGTGGGATGGTCCATGCCACCTAAAAAACCGAGTACATTTGGAGTATTTCTGAGATGATGCGCAATTTCGCCCACAAGAGCAGCCTCCACCAAGACGTAACCAGGGAGATAACTCTTTTCCTTCATAACTTTTTTACCGTTACGAACCTGATAAACCTTCTCGGTAGGAATCAGCACTTGAGAAACGTAATCGCCAAGGCTTCCGTTCTTCATATCGGCTTCGATATATTCCTTTACCTTAGCTTCCTTACCACTAACGGCACGCATCACGTACCATTTCTTCTCAATCTCAGACATTCTCGAATCAGTTTTTTAATTTGGATAAACCAACTCCATCACATTCTGGAAACAGAAATCCATCACAAATACTACTAATGCAATGAGTATGGAAGCATATAATACTGCAACTGCACTATTAGTCAATTCCTTGTAAGTAGGCCATGATACCTTATATACAAGTTCGTTGTAAGTTTCCTTTACGTAATTAATAATCTTATTCATATCATTATTATTAGCACGGGAGGAGAGGCTCGAACTCCCGACAGCCGGTTTTGGAGACCGGTACTCTACCAACTGAGCTACTCCCGTGTAAATCAGTTCCCCTGCTTTTCACGGCTGGGGAACTGACAGAGTATCATGTATTAATCTTCGTCAAGAATCTCAGTGATCTGACCAGAACCTACGGTACGACCACCCTCGCGGATAGCGAAGCGCAGACCTACGTTCAGAGCAACTGGGTAAATCAGTTCAACGATGATCTCTACGTTATCACCAGGCATTACCATTTCAGTTCCCTCTGGGAGAGTGATCTCACCTGTACAGTCCATAGTACGGAGGTAGAACTGAGGACGATAGTGGTTGTGGAATGGAGTATGACGACCACCCTCTTCCTTCTTCAATACATAGATAGTAGCCTTGAACTTCTTGTGAGGCTTGATCTCACCTGGCTTGCAGAGCACCATACCACGCTTAACTTCGTTCTTGTCGATACCGCGCAGCAACAGACCTACGTTATCACCAGCTTCACCCTCATCCAGGAGCTTGCGGAACATCTCAACGCCAGTAACAACTGACTTCTTGTCCTCACCAAGACCCAGGATTTCAACCTCGTCACCTACATGGATACGACCAGCCTCGATACGACCAGTAGCTACAGTACCACGACCAGTGATAGAGAAGATATCCTCAACAGGCATCAAGAATGGTTTGTCAACATCACGTGGAGGCAGTGGAATCCAGCTGTCAACAGCGTCCATCAGTTCCATCACCTTGTCTTCCCACTTAGCTACACCGTTCAGTGCACCAAGAGCAGAACCCTGGATGAAAGGAGTGTTGTCACCATCGAACTCATAAGCTGCCAGCAGGTCGCGCATTTCCATCTCAACCAGCTCAAGCATTTCAGCGTCGTCAACAAGGTCGCACTTGTTCATAAATACAACCAGACGAGGAACGTTTACCTGACGAGCCAACAGGATGTGCTCACGAGTCTGAGGCATAGGACCATCAGTAGCAGCAACTACGATGATAGCACCATCCATCTGAGCAGCACCAGTTACCATGTTCTTCACATAGTCAGCGTGTCCCGGGCAGTCAACGTGTGCATAGTGACGGTTAGCGGTCTCATACTCAACGTGTGCAGTGTTGATAGTGATACCTCTTTCCTTCTCCTCAGGAGCGTTGTCAATCTGATCGAAAGACTTCACCTTACCTTCATTACCAGCAACTCTTTCAGCCAACACCTTAGTGATAGCAGCTGTCAAAGTAGTCTTACCGTGGTCCACATGACCAATTGTACCAATGTTTACATGGGGTTTGGTACGTTCGAATTTTTCTTTAGCCATAGCTTTACTTTAGTTATTTATTTGATTAATAATCGGCATTTACACTCTCTTCGAGCTGTTACCGGGACTTGAACCCGGGACCTCTTCCTTACCAAGGAAGTGCTCTACCACTGAGCTATAACAGCAAACAGGTGTACTACACCTTATTTATATATTAGTGGGCAAAGATGGATTCGAACCACCGAAGGCGTGCGCCAGCAGATTTACAGTCTGCCCCATTTGGCCACTCTGGTATTTGCCCTTTTTAAGCTAAACTTCTTGTTGGATTGGCTTTCGCCCATCCTTGAGCCTCTTGTCGGATTCGAACCAACGACCCCGAGATTACAAATCACGTGCTCTGGCCAACTGAGCTAAAGAGGCGATGCTAAATACACCCGTTTCGCAGAGTAAACCGAGCGAAACGGGTGCAAAGTTAGTCATTTATTTTACATCCACAAAATATTTTGGGATTTTTATTATTGATTTCTTAGTTTTTCCTTGTACTTCACCAGTTGCTTGTTCAGTGCATCCATGCACAAATCGACTGATTCTTCAAATGTATCACACACTTTGTTGGCATACAACTCATCGTTCTTCACAAGCACTTTCACGGAAGCTTCCTTATTTGCTGCCGTTTCTGGCTTCACTACTTTCAGTGACACCTCTACTTTCTTAATATCATCGTAAAACTTCTCTAACTTAGCAGCCTTTTTCTGGATAAAGGCCTGCAACTGCTCTGATGCGTCAAAGTGAATCGCTTGAATTCTTACTTCCATAATTACCTCCTTTTTCTTCGGCTCGAGGATGAGCCTGGTTATACACTTCTTTCAACTCCTCGAATGTGGTATGCGTATAGATTTCGGTAGTCGCCAGACTCTCGTGACCCAAGAGTTCTTTGATGGCCCCTAATCCTGCATGATGATTCAGCATCGTCGTTGCGAACGTGTGCCTCAGCACATGCGGACTCTTCTTTTTCGCAGTCACCACCTTCGAGAGGTGTTTTTGAACAATAAGTCTTACCTTGTCTGGATAAAGCCTCTCCCCGTCTTTCTTCACAAAAAATGCTTCCGATCTTACGGGTAGCGCCTCATTCCGTTTGTTGACATACGCTGTCATGGCTTCCTTCAGTTCATCACCGAAGGGTATCAGGCGTTGCTTGTTGCGCTTGCCTGTCACCTTGATCACTTTTCCGGAGAAATCCACGTCCTTGTCATTCAGTCCTACCAGTTCGGCACGTCGCATGCCCGTCTCATAGAACATCTGCAAGATCATGTGATCCCTGCATCCTTCAAAGTCATCCCCAAAATCTACCTCGTCCAGCAGTTTATCCATCTCGCTTTCTTTTAGGAATACCGGTAGCGGCTTTTTCTTCTTCGGGCCATTCACCTTTCGTGTAGGATCCACCGTTACCTCCCCCTTTTTCAGCAAGTACTTATAGAACGACCGCAGTGCGCTGAGCTTTCGGTTTACCGAGGTTTCCTTCACCCCTTTCTCCATCAAGGACATCATCCATTCACGGATCAGGGAGGCATCCACCTCTTTCGCGCTTACCTCTTTCTGGCATTCTCTGGTCAGGAACTCATCAAACTCACGTAAATCGGTGCTATAGCTCACCACCGTCAGCTCGGAATAATTCCGTTCATATTTCAGATAATCCAGAAAAGATTCTGTCAACAACATTTCGTTACATTCAAATTTCTGCAACGAATTTAGGAAAAAGAATTCAATAATTCAAGGAAAGAACCAAATATTTATTATTCTTCTATCTGCTGCAGCTGCTGGATATACACTGCGTGTTCTTTCTGAAGTCTCTTCAGTACAGATGGCTTGTCAAATTGCTGACGTCTTCTGAGCTCTTTAACAACACCAGTTTTCTCAAATTTTCTCTTGAACTTCTTGAGAGCTTTCTCAATGTTCTCGCCTTCTTTTACAGGTACAATAATCATTTGTTTTGTTAATAAATAAGTTAGTTAATAATTAAAAAATCGGTTTTGAACGGCAAAATTACACATACTTTGTCATTTCCCAAAAGATTTTTGCGGTTTTTTAGTATCTTTGCTTGTAAATAACCGTATTTACCGTTACACCTTATATAATAATATATGGAAAATCTAACCATCAAAGAGCGCATCGCCGCCTTACGCAGTTATTTGAAAGACAAGCGAATGAATGCTTTCATCATTCCGAGTACCGACCCACACATGAGCGAGTATGTGGCTCCCCATTGGCAGAGCCGCGAGTGGATTTCCGGGTTCACGGGGTCTGCAGGAACGGTGGTAGTCACGTTGAATGAGGCGGCTCTTTGGACCGATTCACGTTATTTTCTGCAAGCATCTGACCAGCTCCGTGGCACAGACATCCAGTTGATGAAAGACGGACTGCCCGAGACGCCCAGCATCGAAGACTGGCTGATGGAGAAGCTGCAAGCAGGCGATACGCTGGGCTTCGATGGCTATGTATTTTCCACTGCTGAAGCCAAACGACTCATCTCCCTATTCAAAGACAAGGGCAAGATGCATGTTGATTTCACTCATGACCCAATGGATACCATCTGGACCGACCGTCCTGCCCTTCCTTCAGATCCTGCTTTGGCCTATCCTACAGCTTATGCAGGCAAGGATGCAAAGACAAAGCTCCATGAAATAAGGGAGGTAATAAAGGCACAAGGCATGAATGCGTTGCTGGTTTCAGCCCTTGATGAGATAGCCTGGACCCTCAATCTGCGAGGTACCGATGTACACTGCAACCCTGTCGTTATCAGCTATCTATACATCAGCCTGAACGATGCCCACCTCTTCATTGATCCGCAGAAGGTGACTACCGAAGTGCAAGCTCACATACAAGAAGCTGAGGTGACGCTACACAATTACTCCGACATCAAACCATTCACGGACTCTTTAGAGAAGCCAAAGGTGCTAATCAGCCCATCGAAGACCAACATGCAGGTATTCACGCTGTTCGAAGAAAGCAGCCATGTAAAGGAAGGCAATTCTCCTATATCTGGTATGAAAGCAGTACGCAACGATGTCGAGATAGCCGGCATCCGTCGTGCTATGCAACGCGACGGTGTAGCTTTGGTAAAATTCCTCATGTGGCTGGAAAAAGCGGTACAAAAAGGGGATGAAACGGAAATCAGCGTGGACCGCAAACTGCATGAGTTGCGCGCTGCTCAGCCGCTTTACATTGGTGAGAGCTTCGACACCATCGCTGGCTACGGTCCTCATGCTGCCATCGTACACTATGAAGCTACTCCAGAAACCGATGTTCCATTGAAACCTCGCGGCTTCCTGCTCCTGGACTCTGGAGCGCAGTACCTCGATGGTACCACCGACATTACACGCACCATTGCTTTAGGACCACTAACACAAGAAGAGAAGGAAGACTACACACTGATTTTGAAAGGACATATTGACCTCGCTATGGCTGTATTCCCCAAGGGTACCCGTGGCGCACAGCTCGATGTACTGGCACGCATGCCTATCTGGAAGAAGCGCATGAACTACCTGCATGGCACTGGTCATGGTGTGGGCCACTACCTCAACGTGCACGAAGGACCTCAGAGCATCCGCATGCAGGAGAATCCTGTACCCCTTGAAGTGGGAATGGTCACCAGCAATGAGCCTGGTATCTATAAAGCCGACAGTCACGGCATCCGCACAGAAAACCTGGTGCTGACTGTTCCTGCTGGCGAAGGGATGTTTGGCGAATACCTGAAGTTCGAGACCATTACCCTCTGCCCTATCGACAAGCACCCCATCCTCCGCGAATTGCTTACCGATGAAGAGGTGGCATGGCTCAATACCTACCACCAGCAGGTGTATGACGCACTGTCGCCTGATCTTAACTTCGAAGAACGCTACTGGTTGGCCAAGGCAACAAGTGCACTTTAAGATGAAGAGACTCCTTACTCCCACTCGATGGTCGAAGGTGGTTTGGAAGAGATATCGTAGCAAACGCGGTTCACACCCTTTACCTTATTAATAATATCATTGCTCACACGTGCAAGGAACTCATAAGGCAAATGTGCCCAATCGGCTGTCATGGCATCCACACTGGTTACAGCTCTTAAAGCAACTGGGTGCTCATAGGTGCGCTCATCGCCCATCACACCCACACTCTTGACAGCAGAGAGCAACACTGCCCCAGCCTGCCAAACCTTGTCGTAGAGTTCCACGCCATCGGCATCCTTCCATTGATGCAATCCCTCAATAAAGATATCGTCAGCTTCTTGCAGCATTCGTACCTTCTCTGGCGTGATGTCGCCTAAGATGCGCACTGACAATCCAGGACCTGGGAACGGATGACGCTTGATAAGTCGTTCAGGCATCTCCAGTTGATGCCCTACTCTACGTACCTCATCTTTGAACAACCACTTCAGCGGTTCACAAAGCTGCAACTGCATCTCTTTGGGCAGACCACCTACATTATGATGACTCTTGATCACCATGCCTGTGATGCTCAGACTTTCTATGCGGTCAGGATAGATGGTTCCCTGTGCCAGCCACTTGGCATCTGTGATCTTCTTTGCCTCTGCATTGAACACCTCCACAAAGTCGCGTCCGATGATCTTGCGCTTCTGTTCAGGCTCTGTCACACCCGCTAGGTCGCTGAAGAATTTGGCGCTGGCATCCACACCTATCACATTCAGTCCCAAGCCTTGATAAGCCTCCATCACTTTACGGAACTCATCCTTACGCAGCATGCCATGATCCACGAAGATGCATGTCAGGTTCTTTCCAATGGCCCGATTCAGCAAAACAGCACATACACTACTGTCCACCCCACCACTCAAGCCCAAGATCACCTTGTCGTTTCCAAGTTGTTCTTTCAACTCTTGCACTGTGGTCTCCACGAAACTGGCGGGACTCCATTCCTGACGACTACCACAGATATCCACCACGAAGTTCTTCAGCAATTGGAAACCCTGTGTACTATGGAACACCTCAGGATGGAACTGGACTGCCCACATAGGCACCTCCTCACTGGCGTAAGCTGCAAACTCCACATCATCTGTTGAAGCTATCTTGCGACAACGACGAGGCAACTTGGTGATGGTATCCCCATGACTCATCCACACCTGTGAATCAGGCTCAAAGCCCTTGAACAACGGATTCTCCTTCTCAAACTGACGTAGATGTGCCCTTCCATACTCACGACTGCCAGCAGGCTCCACCTTTCCTCCGCCCATATAAGCCATGAACTGCGCCCCATAACAGATGCCAAGCACAGGATAGCGACCCATAAACTGTGAAAGCTCCACCTTGAAAGCCTTCTGGTCATAGACAGAATAAGGAGAACCACTGAGGATGACACCTATCACGTCAGGATCGTCCTTAGGGAACTTGTTATATGGTAATATCTCACAAAAAGTGTTCGTCTCACGCACACGGCGCCCGATGAGTTGGGTGGTCTGAGAACCAAAATCTAGAATGATAATTTTTTGTTGCATAAGGCTCATTGATAATTGATGCAAAGGTAAGCATAATGTGTTAATCTACAAGTGAACAACCTACTTTTTGGCGCAACTTATTTCTTCAAATAATATGAGGGGCTCGAAGCTATCACAGCTTCGAGCCCCCAGCGGACTTAAAACAACCAAAATCAGATACTTGTCTATCTGATGAACAATAATTCTCTATACTTTGGTAGTGGCCAAAGGCTATCATCTACAAGAAGTTCCAACTTATCAATCTGGTAGCGAATGTCATCTAGTTTGGGCTCTACCAAATCATGATAGGCTATAGCCTTTTTATACTCAGATTCTATCTTGTTGGCTTTTTTGCGAGCATTTACCAATTCTTCTACCTGACTTTCAATCGTTGAGGTACGTTCTGCTATTTCTTCGATGAGCTTAAGATTGCGAGCAGATAGTTTCTTAGCCTTATCTGCAGGGAAGGCGGTAGCCATGTTTTCAACATTCTTCAATAACGCACTCTGATAGCGAGTAGCCACAGGAATGATGTGATTCATCGAAAGATCGCCCAACACACGAGCTTCTATCTGAATTTTCTTGGTGTAAGTCTCCCACTTGACTTCGTTGCGTGCCTCCAGTTCTTTCTTTGTCATCACGCCTAAGCTCTCAAACATCTGGATACTCTCAGGATCAAGATAACGTTCGAAGATGATCGGGCATGACTTTTCTACATCAAGTCCACGCTTGGCAGCTTCCACTACCCATTCATCACTATAACCATTGCCATCGAAACGGATAGGTTTACAGGTCTTGATGTCTTCACGCAGGATATCAATGATAGCATGGAAGGTTGCATTATGCTCTGTTCCTTTCAATTTATCTGAAACTTCTGCAATACGCGCATCCACACGTTTCTTGAAGTTGACAAGGGCTTCTGCGACAGCTGCATTCAGCGTAATCATCGCACTGGCACAGTTGGCTTCAGATCCCACAGCACGGAATTCAAAACGATTGCCCGTGAATGCAAACGGCGACGTGCGATTACGATCGGTATTATCGATAAGAATCTCTGGAATCTCAGGAATATCCATCTTCATACCCTGTTTGCCGTTCATAGAGAGGATATCTTCACGATCGGCTTTCTCGATATGATCCAGCAACTCTGAAACCTGCTTGCCCAGGAAAGAAGAGATGATGGCTGGAGGCGCTTCATTGGCACCTAAACGATGGGCATTGGTGGCAGACATGATGCTGGCTTTCAATAGACCATTATGGCGATATACACCCATCAAGGTCTCTACAATGAATGTCGCGAAACGCAAGTTCTGCTCTGGTGTCTTTCCTGGAGCATGAAGTAGCACACCATTGTCAGTACTTAATGACCAGTTGTTGTGCTTACCACTACCATTGATACCAGCAAAGGGCTTTTCGTGCAGTAACACACGGAAGCCATGCTTACGAGCCACACGTTTCATTACAGACATCAACAACATGTTATGGTCAACAGCCAAGTTGGTATCCTCGAAAATAGGAGCCAACTCAAACTGGTTAGGTGCTACCTCATTGTGACGAGTCTTACATGGGATTCCCAATTCAAGGGCAACAATTTCCAATTCTCTCATAAAGGCTGCCACACGCTCTGGAATACTGCCAAAATAGTGATCGTCCATTTGCTGATTCTTGGCAGAATCATGTCCCATCAAGGTGCGTCCAGTCAACAGAAGGTCGGGACGGGCAGCATATAACCCTTCATCCACCAAGAAATATTCCTGCTCCCAACCAAGGTTTGACGTTACCTTTTTCACACTAGGGTCAAAGTAGTGGCATACCTCTGTAGCAGCAACGTTGACGGCATGAAGTGCACGCAGCAAGGGTGCCTTATAGTCTAGAGCCTCTCCACTATAAGAGATAAACACAGTAGGAATACACAGGGTATCGTCAATAATAAAGACAGGTGAAGTAGGATCCCATGCAGAATAGCCACGAGCTTCAAAAGTAGAACGGATGCCACCTGAAGGGAACGATGAAGCATCAGGTTCTTGCTGAACGAGCAATTTACCACTGAATTCCTCCACCATACCTCCTTTGCCGTCGTGCACGATAAAAGAATCATGTTTTTCTGCAGTACCCTCTGTTAGAGGTTGGAACCAGTGAGTATAGTGTGTCACACCATTCTCAGTGGCCCATTGCTTCATACCTTTGGCCACCATATCAGCCACCTTAAGGTCGAGCTGTGCCCCATTATCCATCACGTCTATCATCTTCTCATAGACATCTTTGGGAAGATACTTGTACATCTTCTCACGATTAAAGACCAGTTTGCCGAAATACTCTGCAGGTCTTTCACTAGGTGCCTTTACGTCGAGAGGCTTCTTCTTGAATGCCTCACCGACAACTTGAAATCTTAACACTTCCATAATTGATCATTGTTTATTGTTGTATTGTCCATTTTTCTATTCTTTGTAAGGCTTCTTGGGTGTTTTCATGAGTGGCGAAGGCCGTGAAGCGCACGTAACCCTCACCAGAAGGTCCAAAGCCCACACCTGGCGTACATACCACATTGGCTCCATAAAGCAACTCCTCAAAGAATTGCCATGAAGCACTTCGGGTAGTCGAATGCAGTTCTGGTCTTTTTGCTCCTGAAGGTGTTTTCATCCAGATATAAGGAGCATTCTCTCCACCAAAGACCTCATAACCCAAACGGCGTAAAGTGTCAAGCATCAAGTGGGCATTTTTCATGTAATAGTTGATAGTTGCCTGCACTTGTTGCTTTCCCTCTGGTGTATATATAGCCTCCGCTGCCCGTTGTGAGATATAGCTGGTTCCATTGAACTTCGTACACTGTCTGCGGTTCCATAATGGATTAAGAGGAATACGTTCACCACTAAGTGTAGATGCAGTCAGTTCCTTTGGTACAATAGTGTAGCCACAGCGCACCCCTGTAAATCCTGCAGTCTTGGAGTATGAATGAAACTCAATGGCACATTTCCTTGCCCCTCGTATCTCATAAATGCTATGAGGAATCTCAGGATCTGTGATATAAGCCTGATATGCTGCATCATAGAAGATAAGCGTATCATTCTTAAGTGCATAGCTCACCCACTTGCGTAGTTCCTGCTTAGTGATAACAGTTCCCGTAGGATTATTAGGATAACACAAGTAGATAACATCCACATGTCGTTCCCTTGGAATTCTTGGAACAAAACCATTTTCTGCCGTACAAGGCATATATACAACGTTAGACCAACGTCCGTCCTCTATCGTACCTGCTCTCCCTATCATCACATTAGAATCAATATAAACGGGATAGATAGGATCTGTCACTCCAATGGAATTGTCCCAACGAATGAGTTCTTGAATATTGCCTGTATCTGACTTAGCACCATCATTTATAAATATTTCATCCATATCCAGATGAATTCCACGAGGCAAAAAATCGTTCCTCAGTATGGCCTCACGCAAAAAGTCGTAACCCTGTTCTGGGCCGTAACCACGAAACCCCTGAGTGGTAGCCATCTCATCTGTAGCTTTGTGCATTGCTTCAATGACAGCAGGACAAAGAGGTTGTGTCACATCCCCTATACCAAGGGAGATGACATTCACTTTGGGGTGCATTACCTTGAAAGCATTTACCTTCTTGGCAATGTCAGCAAACAGATAGTTGTTTGGCAACTTTAAAAAATGTTCATTTACTAAAGCCATAACTATACACGACTACATATTATCTTAACATTCTATCTCACCATCAAATACAAACTCTGCAGGACCAGTCATATAGACATGATTATCAGATTGACACCACTCTATCTGGAGCGATCCTCCATCCATCACAATTTGCGATTGCCGATTGGCTCGACCAGTGTAGGCGGCTGCAACGGCAGTTGCACAGGCTCCTGTTCCACAGGCCATGGTTATTCCACTTCCTCGTTCCCAGACACGGGTACGAATTGACCCATTGGGCTCAATGCGGGCAAACTCTATGTTGCAGCGTTGTGGGAAGGCTGGATGAAACTCTAATACACGTCCTTTCTCTCCTACTTGGTTCACATCATCTGTAAAGATGACATAATGCGGATTACCCATTGATACGAAAGTTCCCTTTATCATTCCACAAGATCCCGTAAATTGCGTTTCATCCTTAAACACAGGTTCAAGCATATCAACAGTGACACTATGCACCATACCATTACTAGTATGAAGCTTTAGGGTCTTTATCCCTGATCTAGTGAGTAACTTGATTTCCTCTTTATCTGTCAAACCACGTTCATAAAGATATTTTCCTATACACCTCGATGCATTGCCACACATCATCGCTTCACTACCGTCGGCATTGAAGATGCGCATGGAGAAGTCTGCCTCTGGCAGAGGACTGCCTCCTATAAGCACAAGCCCATCGGATCCAATACCCTTGTGGCGATCACTCCAACGGATAGCTGCCTCAGAGGGATTTGGTACCTCATAGAGCATGGTGTTGACATAAATATAGTCATTACCTATTCCGTGCATCTTGGTAAAAGGAATCGTCTTCATATCAGCCTAAGTATTTATGTACGTTAAGTGCTGTCTGCTTACCACTTGCCATGGCACGAACCACGAGACTGGCACCATTGGCAGCATCTCCACAGACAAATATATTTTCAGCATATTTCGGATGCTCTGGCTTGAGAAATCCCATGGCAAGTAGCACCAATTCGGCCTTGATAATCTCAGGTTTACCTTTCTCAATCATGATAGGGCGACCACCTGCAGGATTTGGTTTCCAATCGATTTCCTGTACTCTCACACCTGTCAACTGACCGTTTTCGCCTAAGAATTCAAGTGTATTGATATTCCAGCGACGCGTACAACCTTCCTCATGACTACTAGTCGTTTTCAAGGTACGTGGATAGTTAGGCCAAGGATTCTGCGGATCTTCGGGACCTTCTACAGGCCGTGGCATGATTTCTATCTGCGTCACACTCTTACAACCTTGTCGATGAGCTGTACCTATACAGTCTGACCCTGTATCACCACCACCTATGACAAGCACATCCTTTCCAAGAGCAGTAATGCGATCCTTTTTTGAGAACTCCATTCCTGCTAATACTCGATTCTGTTGACTGAGTAGTTCTAGAGCGAAGTGAACCCCTTTTAGCTTACGACCAGGGATATTCAAATCACGGGCTGTAGGAGTACCTGTGGCTATGACTACAGCATCATATTGTGAAGCAAAATGTTCATCACACAAAACGTTTTCCCCATAACGGAACTCAATACCTTCTTGTTCCAACAGTCTGAGACGACGATTGATAATGGCTTTGTTGAGTTTGAAGTTAGGGATACCATAACGCAATAGACCACCTGCGGCTTCGTTCTTCTCGAATACAGTGACGCTATAACCCAACAGGTTCAAGTCGTGTGCAGCTGCCAATCCTGAAGGACCAGCACCTATGACAGCCACACGCTTGCCATTTCTTTCTGGATGATGAACCGTCACATAACCTTCTTGAAAGGCCATCTCTGTGATGGCTGCTTCATCCTCACGGTTAGTGGTTGGTTCATGGTTATAGCGATTGAGCACACAAGCTTTCTCACATAATGCAGGACAGATACGCCCCGTAAATTCAGGGAATGGATTGGTGCTGTTTAATAAACGATAAGCCAATTCCCATTCACCTTTCATCAGGGCATCATTCCATTCTGGTGCCTTATTGCCCAGCGGACAAGCCCAATGACAAAAAGGTACACCACAATCCATGCATCGACTCGCCTGTTCGCGACGTTGGTGTGTATTAAGTGTCTGCTCTACTTCACCAAAATCGTGGATTCTATCGTGAATGGGACGATAACCTGCCTCCTGACGATGTATCTCTAAAAATGCTCTTGAATTTCCCATTTTATTTATTGATCATTGAACATTAATATTCTCTTTGCATGTCTGCAATCTTATCTCTCAGTTTCTTCATCTGCTCTTCTTGCAACACACGTTTATATTCGATAGGTACCACTTGAATGAAATCTTCTACATAACGTTGCCAGTCATCAAGCATCTTGCCTGCGAGTGCAGAACCTGTATGCAGATAGTGCTGACGTATCAATTCCAACAATTCCTTACGACTCACATTATCCTCTACCAGACTCAGTTCTACCATATCCATATTACAGAAATAATCGAAGGTGTGTTTGCGATCATACACATAAGCCACACCACCCGACATACCAGCAGCGAAATTGCGTCCTGTCTCGCCAAGCACCACCACACGACCACCTGTCATATATTCGCAACAATGATCTCCTGCTCCTTCTATGACAGCTATGGCTCCAGAGTTACGCACACCAAAACGTTCGCCCACCTTACCATTAATATAGAGTTCTCCACTTGTGGCACCATACAGTCCTGTATTTCCTGCAATAATGTTTTCTTCCGCCTTGAAACTACTCCGCATTGGAGGCAGAATGGAAATACGTCCGCCACTGAGTCCTTTAGCGAAGTAATCGTTAGTCTCTCCCTCCAACTTGAAACTGATTCCATGGGCAAGGAATGCCCCAAATGACTGTCCCGCAGAACCTTTAAACTTGACATTGATGGTATCATCAGGAAGTCCTGCCTGTCCATATTTCATGGCTACCATCCCCGATAACATCGTACCAACAGCGCGGTTCGTATTCTTGATGGCGTAATCCAGATTCACTTCTTCCTGATGCTCAATGGCCTGTTTAGCTGCTGCAATCATCTGCTGATCGAGTATGGTATTCTGCATGCCTAGTGGCACGGAAGGTTTCTTTTCATCACCTGTAAAGTGTAGAATTCCGTCTTCCTTGTTCAATAAGCGCCTAAAGTCAATCACCGAATCTTTGGTTTCAATAAGATCCACTCGTCCCACAATGTCATTCAACGTCTTAAAGCCCATCTCTGCCAAATATTCCCGTACTTCTTGTGCAAGGAACGTAAAGTAGTTTACCAAATATTCATATCTTCCCATGAAATGTTTGCGAAGCTCAGGATTCTGAGTAGCTACACCCATTGGACAAGTGTTCAAATTGCATTTACGCATCATCACGCAGCCTAATACGATGAGTGCTGCCGTACCAAAGCCAAATTCCTCTGCTCCCAACATGGCCATAAGTACAATATCACGCCCCGTCTTTATCTGTCCATCCACCTGCAAACGCACAAAATGGCGGAGTCCGTTTCTCACCAGTGTCTGCTGTGTCTCTGCAATTCCGATTTCAGGAGAGATACCAGCAAACCGCATACTTGAAGCTGGAGAAGCTCCAGTACCACCCTCAGAACCACTAATCACGATGATGTCTGCCTTAGCTTTGGCCACACCAGCGGCAATTGTTCCCACACCACTCTCTGCCACAAGTTTCACGCTAACTGTTGCATGTGGATTTACATTTTTCAGGTCGAAGATGAGTTGAGCAAGATCTTCAATACTATAGATGTCATGATGAGGAGGTGGTGAAATAAGGGAGATTCCAGGAATGGAATGACGCGTCTTGGCTATCACTTCGTTTACCTTGAAACCTGGCAACTGTCCGCCCTCACCCGGTTTAGCCCCTTGGGCTACCTTTATCTGTATCTCTTCGGCATTCACCAGATATTCAGTGGTGACACCAAAACGACCTGAAGCTATTTGCTTGGTCTTTGAACAAAGACTAATACCATCACGCTCAGCATGGAATCGCTCTGAGTCCTCACCACCCTCACCAGTATTTGAACGAGAGCCCAGCTTATTCATGGCCATACAAATGGCCTCATGCGCCTCCTTACTCAGTGCACCAAAACTCATGGCACCTGTGACAAAGTGCTTCACAATGCTTTCTACGGATTCCACCTCATCTACGTTGATAGGATGTTTCTTCCAACCCATGAAATCACGGATAAAGATTGGACTCTCTTTGGCATCCACGAGTTTAGAGAACTCCTTAAATTTCTCGTAATTACCTGTTCGTGTTGCCAGTTGTAAAGTGGCTATAGTCTCAGGATTCCAAGCGTGCATAATGCCATCCTTACGCCAATGGAATTGTCCGAGATTGGGTAAGAATTCTGTAGTTCTATAGGCCGCCTCGTGCATAGCCATTGCATCCTTTGCTATCTTCTCCAAGCCGATGCCTCCGATGGTGCTTACCTCTGTTCCAAAGTATGTTTTTAGCAGACTCTCACTCAATCCAATGCTCTCGAATATCTTCGCACCACGGTACGAGCGTATGGTAGAGATTCCCATCTTAGCCATAATCTTAAACAAGCCCTTCTTCACAGCTTTGATATAGTTTTTCTCAGCCGTTTCGTAATCCTCCTGAATCTTGTGTTGTTTCACTAGGTCATCCAGAATAGCGAAAGTCATATAAGGACAGAGTGCACTGGCTCCATAGCCCAGCAGCAGCGCTGCATGCATCGTCTCACGAATCTCACCACTTTCTACAATCAATGCCGTTTGTACACGCTTACCTACACTGATCAAATAATGATGCACTGCACTGACAGCCAGCAGACTAGGAATCGCAACGAGTTCAGCGTCTATATCGCGATCGGAAAGAATGATATAGTTGTACCCCTCATCCACACTTTTCTCTGCCTGATGGCATAGTGCATCAAGGGCTTCACGTAATCCATCCCCACCTTTGGTACCTTCGAATGTCATCGCCAGCTTAATTGTATTAAAGCCTTTGTATCTGATATTGCATAAAATGTCCAGTTGTGTATTATTCAATATCGGATGAGGCAAACGTACCATCTTGCAATTTGTTTCGTCTGGGTTCAAAATGCCTGTACCTACCCTACCAATATACTCTGTCAATGACATGACTAACTCTTCCCGTATGGAATCGATAGCAGGGTTTGTCACTTGTGCAAACTGCTGACGAAAATAGTTGAAGAATGTCTGTGGCTTATCACTAAAGACTGCCAGTGGTGTATCGTTACCCATAGAAGCCGTCGGCTCTTGGCCATTTACAGCCATAGGTATGATGGTTGATGAGATATCTTCCTCGCCAAAACCAAACATCACTTCCTTATTCAACAGATCCTTTATCGCGTTCTCTATATGTCGGCCACTCTTCAACTTCTCTAATTGGATACGATTCGTACTCAGCCACTGACGATAGGGATGCTCGTTGGCCAACTGTTGCTTTATCTCACCATCATAGTAAATCTTGCCTTCTTTTGTATCGATAAGCAGAATCTTACCTGGTTGAAGACGTCCCTTCTCTGCTATTTCCGTAGGTTCAAAATCCATTACTCCCACTTCAGAAGCCACCACCATCGTATCATTCTTAGTAATGGTATATCGAGCAGGACGCAAACCATTCCTGTCGAGCATTCCACCTGCAAACCTTCCATCTGAAAAGAGCAATGCGGCAGGACCATCCCATGGCTCCATCAAAATGGAGTGGTATTCATAGAATGCTTTCAAGTCTTCGGAGATGGGATTCTTATCGTTAAATGATTCAGGAATTAATACACTCATGGCATGTGGCAAAGACAGACCCGACATCACCAGAAACTCCAGTACATTGTCGAGCGATGCAGAGTCAGACATGCCTGGTTGCACGATAGGAGAAAGAGCTTTTGCATCACCTAGAGCTTCGCTAGACAATACGCTCTCTCTGGCTTGCATCCATCCACGATTGCCTCGAATAGTATTAATCTCACCGTTGTGGGCCAACAATCGGAAAGGCTGCGCTAAACTCCAAGTAGGAAATGTATTTGTACTAAATCGTGAATGTACCAATGCCAGACCACTTGTAAGATAAGGGTTTGACAAATCTGGGTAATATTGACGCACTTGGATGCTCGACAACATTCCCTTATAAATCATATTCGTATTGCTGAGCGAACAAATATAGAAATCTTTGTGGTTTACACGTCGCTCTATTTTCTTTCTTATTTTATATAAACTTTGAGGGAAACTTTCCGCCTTATCATCACTCATACCAGTGACAAACACCTGTTTGATGGCTGGTTCTGTATTTCGAGCAGCCTCACCTAAGCATTCTGAATTAGTGGGAACATTCCTCAAGTGCATCAATTGGAGTCCTTCTCGTTCTATCTCTTCAATCATCACACTCAGTATTTCCTGCTGCGCTTGCTCATCTTTAGGCAAGAATACCAGTCCGGTACCATACTTCCCCTTCTCAGGTACAGGTATTCCTTGCAATAAAATAAATTCGTGAGGAATCTGAATCATGATACCTGCACCATCACCGTCTTTTCCTACTTCAGCACCACGATGCCTCATATTCTCTAAAACACGGAGCGCATTATTCACCAATTCATGGCTCTTGTTACCATGGATGTTTACGATCATTCCCACACCACAAGCATCATGCTCATAGGCACTTTGGTAGAGTCCGCCTTCTTGATATTGCGACTTACATTTTGTCATATCGTTATCTAATTAGCTATCTATTTGTCTAATTCTTGCCGCAAAATTATAACATAATGTTGTAATATAAAAATATTTACTTTCCTTTTTATTATTAATTTAGGCTCTTTCTTACAAATCAACGTTTATTATATATGTTTTGTAACGTTATAACACAATTACCAATAAATAAATAACATTTTATCACAATCAGTCGTATTCTAAAAACAAATTGACGCATATTTAATGGCGTTAATAACAGAATGAATTATTTTTGCACTCGAAGCAGCGTAACTATTATTAATTAATAAGGTAAAAGATTATGAAGGTAAAAAGACGTTGGATTATCCTAATGACGGCTATGACGCTGATAGCTTTGGGTGGTTTGGCAGTGAGTGAGCCTACATTTGAATGTGATTGGTCAGTTATTTCAGCTGCTGATGTAGCTTGGCTTATTACGGCTACTATTTTTGTGTTAATGATGACACCCGGTCTATCGTTCTTTTATGGCGGTATGGTGGGTGCAAAGAATGTCATCAGTACCATGCTGCAATCGTTTATTGCAATGGGACTGATTTCTGTTCTTTGGGTAGTTATCGGATTTTCGTTGTGTTTTGGTGATGATATTGGTGGCGTGATTGGTAATCCGCTGACATTCCTGATGTTCCAGAATGTAGGATCTGAGATATATACTACACCTGCTGGTAATATATTAGGTGGTGCAACAATTCCATTGGCCTTGTTTGCATTGTTCCAGATGAAATTTGCGATCATTACTCCCTCGTTGATTACAGGTTCATTTGCTGAACGTGTACGCTTCTCAGCATATATGTTCTTCATGATGTTCTTCTTCTTTTTCATCTATTGTCCATTGGCACACATGACTTGGCACCCAGAGGGATTATTCATGCGCTGGGGAGTTGTAGACTTTGCAGGTGGTATCGTAGTACATGCCTCATCAGGTATAGCCGCATTGGCAGGTGCCATCTTCCTTGGACGTCGTAAGGCTGTGACAAGAAAGAGTGAACCAGCCAACATCCCCTTTGTTTTGTTGGGTGCGGCGATGTTGTGGTTGGGATGGTTTGGCTTCAATGCAGGTTCATCACTTCATGCAGACGGACAGGCTATCAAGGCGTTTTTGAATACAAACACCGCGTCGGCAACGGCCATGATGACGTGGATATTCTTCGACTGTCTGCGCGGTCGTAAACCATCAGCTATGGGTGCTGCCGTAGGTTGTGTAGTCGGTTTGGTGGCCATCACACCATCGGCAGGCTACGTCAATGTGGGTCAAAGCATTTTCATCGCTTTCGTCATTACGCTTATATGCAACATCACCGTTTATTGGCGCTCGCATTCCCGTATCGACGATGCCCTTGACGTATTCCCCACACATGGAACAGGAGGTATCTTCGGAACTGTTCTTACGGGAATCTTCATCCAAGAAGGTCTCATAGCTGGCACATGGGAAGGTTTTGTGATTTTCCTCTACCATCTGTTGGCTATTGTCATCGTATTCATCTACACCTTTGCCATGAGTTGGCTGGGGTATAAATTCATTGATCATCTCATCCCTATGCGCGTTTCTGCTTTTAGCGAGAAAGTGGGACTTGACTTCTCACAGCATGACGAACATTACGGATTGGCAAACATTGGTGAGAGAGAATTGGCAGAGTATGAGGAGCACCTCAGAGAGAAAAACAAGTAATGGTTCAAATAGAGAGTTTTCATAAACCTATGCTCTACGATCATAACTCATTGCTCTACGTTCACAGAGCATTGCTCTACGAGCGTAACTCAATGCTCCACGATTATAATGCTTAATATTCAATGCATAAGTGCATTATACAGAGCGTCGAGAGTCTCACGAAACATTTTTCAGATATCGAATATGGTTTCTAAAAAAAAAATGTTGGATGCCAACGTGATGGGACTTCAGTTACAAAATGTTAGTTTTTAAGACATAGAATTGACTAATAAAAACATTTTATATCAATTTTAAAACCAAATGTAAGCAAATTTTAAATTTAACAATCAAATAGCAATCATTTATATAGATTTACTTTCAAAATATAGTACTTTTGCAGTGTCAATTGACAGATTGTAACTCCAAAAGGGTTAAAGTAATAATTAATAAGGTAAAAAGGGAAAAGATTATGAAAAGGATTGAAGCAATTATCCGCAAGACGAAGTTCGAAGATGTGAAGGAGGCTTTGCTTTCATCGGACATTGACTGGTTTGAGTACCACAACGTTCACGGTATTGGACAGAGCCGACAAGAGAGGATATACCGTGGCGTCCAATACTCAACAGATGTTATAGAACGTGTGGCACTGAGCATTGTCTGTCGCGACCAGTTCGTGGAGCCGACGGTAAAAGTGATTCTGAAAGTTGCACACACGGGCGAAGTTGGCGACGGTCGCATCTTTGTGAGTGACATGATTGATACATGGAGCATTCGCACGGGCGAGAACGGCGACACCGTATTGAGAGACAAGAAATGATTTTGTCTCTTAAGCTTTAGGACTACAGGAGTCAAAAAAGCAAAGACTCTTAAAGGATAACATTATTAACAATGGCGGTCGTTCAGACCCCACCCCATAATTTAGGGGGCAAAACAGAAAAGATCATGAACGAAATTGGATTATCACTTGATACTGTATGGATGCTATTGGCAGCCATGTTGGTTTTTTGGATGCAGCCAGGCTTTGCGCTGTGTGAGGCAGGTTTTACGAGAAGTAAAAACACTGCTAATATTCTAATGAAGAACTTTGTCGATTTTATGTTTGGCTCTTTGCTGTTCTTCTTCCTCGGTTTCGGCTTCATGTTTGGCAGTGAAGGTGCTGGATTTATCGGTGCACCTAACTGGGGCGACTTGAGTTTCTACAAAGGAGATTTGCCCGTAGAGGGATTCTTAATTTTTGAGACCGTGTTCTGTGCCACCAGCGCAACAATAGTGAGCGGCGCTATGGCTGAGCGTACAAAATTCTCGATGTACCTTATTTATAGTGCGGTCATCTCGCTGTTCATTTATCCCATCGAGGGGCATTGGACTTGGGGTGGAGGTTGGCTCTGCAACGATGCAACCGACGGTTTTATGATGAATACATTTGGAGAGGTGTTCCACGACTTTGCCGGTTCTGCCATCGTTCATAGCGTGGGCGGAGTGTTAGCAATCATTGGTGCCATGGCCCTCGGTCCTCGTATCGGTAAATACAGTAAAGAGGGCAAAAGCCGTGCTATTCCAGGCCACAACTTGACGATGGCGGCACTCGGTGTATTTATCCTCTGGCTAGGTTGGTTCGGATTCAACCCTGGCTCACAATTGGCAGCAAGTGGAGAAGTGAACCGTGTGGCCATCTCTCACGTGTTCTTGACCACTAATCTCGCAGCCGCAGCAGGTGGAATGGCTACAATGTTCCTCACATGGTTGAAGTACGGAAAGCCTTCATTGTCATTGACTCTCAATGGTGTGCTGGCTGGCCTCGTGGGTATTACTGCTGGTTGTGACCTCGTATCTCCCATAGGCGCCGTCATCATCGGTCTTGTATGTGGACTTGTATTGGTTTTTGCTATCGAGTTTATTGACCATAAATTGCACATCGATGACCCAGTAGGAGCCTCTTCCGTACATGGTGTCTGCGGTATTCTCGGTACGATGATGACAGGTCTGCTATCTACGACAAATGGAGCTTTCTATGGCTTCGGCTGGGGATTCTTTGGCGCAGAGTGCTTTGGTGTGTTGGTCATTGATCTTTGGGCTGCTATTTGCGGGTTTATTCTGTTCTTCGGTATAAAAAAATTGCATGGTCTCCGCGTTGACAAGCGAATTGAAGAGGAAGGTCTCGATATTTACGAACATGGAGAGGCTTGCTACAACTAAATGGTAAAAGTAAATATTTAAGAGTATGAAAAAGATAGTATTATTTGCATTAGGCTTGGTTGCAACGGCAACCATCCATGCACAGGAGATAGAAACTACAGTGGCGGCGGATGTAGTAACTCAATACATCTGGCGTGGCCAAGATCTTGGAAGCGCTGCCGTACAACCGACACTTGGTATTGGGTATAAAGGATTATCGTTGACTGCTTGGGGCAGTTACGGACTGGCAAACCCAGCAGACACGAAAGAATTTGACATGACGCTCGGTTATACGATTGGCGGTTTCAATATCGGTGTGACAGATTACTGGTTCAATGTCGGCCTCGACCCAAAGAATCGTTATTTCAAATACGATGCTCATGGAACGAACCATGTATTTGAGGCCAATATCGGTTACGACTTCGGCTTGGCCAGTTTACAATGGTACACCAATTTCTCTGGTAACGACGGAGTCAACAGAGATGACAAGCGAGCTTATAGTAGCTATTTCGAGGCTAACATACCATTTACTCTAGCCACCATCGATTGGGCTGCTATGGTCGGATTTGTCCCCTTTGCCACAACATTTTATGACACTTCGGGATTTGCGGTCACCAACCTGTCATTACGAGCGACAAAAGATATTAAGGTGACAGAAACGTTCTCGATTCCGATTTTCGGACAAATAACGGCAAACCCAGATGCCCAGAAAGCTTACCTGGTCTTTGGTATAACGCTGCAACCATAGTTTTACCAGGTGCCCCTCTCTTCTACCTATCACGGTAGCAGGGAGGGCTTTGATTTAATAATATTTGTAACATAATATGGAGACAAGGTACATTTTTATCACAGGAGGGGTGGCCTCATCACTTGGTAAGGGCATTATCTCAGCATCATTGGGAAAACTGCTGCAAGCGAGGGGGTACAAGATTACTATTCAGAAGTTCGATCCTTACATCAATATCGATCCTGGGACGTTGAACCCATACGAACACGGGGAATGCTATGTAACTGCTGATGGGATGGAAACAGATTTAGACTTAGGTCACTACGAGCGGTTTACTGGTATTGAAACTACTCGTGACAATAGCGTGACTACAGGTCGCATCTACCTAAGTGTGATAGAACGAGAACGTCGTGGCGACTATTTGGGTAAAACCATTCAGGTGGTACCCCATATCACTGATGAGATCAAGCGCCGTATTTTGTTAAATGCTACCAAGCAATCACTCGATTTCATAATCACAGAGATTGGCGGAACTATAGGTGACATAGAGAGTCTACCTTTTTTGGAAGCAATTCGTCAGTTGCGTTGGGAGCTAGGGCCATCGAGGGCACTAAATGTACATCTTACCTATGTACCTTATCTGGCAGCAGCAGGAGAACTGAAAACAAAACCAACACAGACCAGCGTGAAACAACTGCAAGGTCTCGGAATTCAACCTGAGGTGTTGGTTTTACGTACAGAACATGAATTAAGTGAGGAACTTAGGGCAAAGGTGGCACACTTCTGTAATGTAGATGTTTCAGCAGTGATTCAAAGCCAAGATTTACCCAGTATCTACGAGGTACCTGTAAATATGTTGCGACAAGGGTTAGACACCATCTGTCTGAATAAAATGGGCATAAAGACAGAAACGAAACCATCATTGGGTTCATGGCTCGATTTCCTGGAGCGGAGGAAACGAGCCACGAAAGAAGTAAGGATTGCTCTGGTAGGTAAATACGACCTGCAAGATGCCTATAAAAGTATTATCGAGAGCCTTGCCCACGCGGGAACCTACAATGATCGCAAGGTCAAGGCTATCTTTGTGAATAGTGAGGACATCACACAGGAGAATGTAAAGGAACGATTGAAAGGAATGGCAGGCATAGTAATCTGTCCAGGTTTCGGGAGTCGTGGAGTTGATGGAAAAATCATTGCTGCTGAATATGGTCGTATACACGATATACCGACTTTCGGTATTTGCTATGGTATGCAGATGATGGTCATTGAGTTTGCACGTAACGTGTTGGGCTACTGCGATGCTAATAGCAGTGAAATAGATAACGCTACTACGCATAATGTGATTGATATGATGGAAGAACAGAAAAACATCACACAGATGGGAGGTACCATGCGGCTTGGCAGTTACGAGTGCGAACTGATAGAAGGTAGTCACACTTGGAAAGCTTATGGTGAAGACAGGCTAATCAAGGAGCGCCATAGACACCGCTACGAATTCAATAGTCTCTATCAAGAAGAGTTTGAGAATCATGGGATGAAATGTGTTGGAATCAATCCTGCGTCAAACTTAGTAGAAATCATAGAAATCCCAGCGCTCAGGTGGTATATCGGCACACAGTTTCATCCAGAGTATTCATCAACAGTGTTGCATCCGCATCCACTGTTTTTGTCGTTTATAAAAGCTTGTATCCATGGAACAACTGAAGCATGAGTGTGGTGTAGCAATGATTCGTCTATTAAAGCCATTGGCGTATTACGAACAGAAGTACGGTACATGGCGGTACGGATTGGATAAACTCTATCTGCTGATGGAGAAGCAGCATAATCGTGGTCAAGAGGGTGCTGGTGTGGCTTGCGTCAATATGGATGCTCCTGTAGGTAAGGAATATATGTTTCGTGAAAGAGCTGAGGGCAAGGATGCCATTACAGAGATTTTCAATCTCGTGGATGACTCTTTTGCGGGACAGCTCTATATGGGTCATTTACGCTATTCCACTACAGGCAAGAGTGGATTACAATATGTGCATCCTTTTTTGCGACGTAACAACTGGCGTGCAAAAAACCTCTGTCTATGTGGCAATTTCAATATGACCAATATTGATGAGGTTTTCCATTTCTTGACGGAGCAGGGGCAGTCTCCTCGTATTTTAGGCGATTCGTATATCACACTGGAATTGATGGGACATCGCCTAGACCGTGAAGTAGAACGTCTTTACAATGTAGCATGCAGTAAAGGATTAGAAGGTAAGGATATCACACAATATATCGATGACCATGTAGAAATGGCCAATGTGTTAAAGACTACGATGTCGCATTTCGATGGAGGGTATGTAATGTGTGGATTGACGGGAAGCGGCGAGATGTTTGCAGTACGAGATCCGTGGGGAATCCGTCCTGCATTCTACTATCAAGATGAAGAGGTTGTGGTATTGGCCAGTGAACGTCCCGTCATTCAGACCACATTTAATCTAAGAAAAGAGGATATCAAAGAACTAGGAGCAGGCCAATCACTGATAGTCAAGAAAAACGGAGAAAGCCATCTTGAGCAAATTCTATCAGCTCAGAAACTTTCTTCATGTTCATTTGAACGCATTTATTTCAGTCGTGGCTCTGATTACGATATTTACCATGAGCGAAAGCGATTGGGCGAACAACTTACGCCTGCCATTATGCAAGCCATTGAGGGAGATGTAGCACATACCGTTTTTTCTTATATTCCCAATACTGCAGAAGTAGCTTTCTATGGTATGACCGATGGTCTTCGAAGGCTCAACCATGAAGTAAGGATAGAAAAGGTGGTGTGGAAGGATATTAAATTGCGCACCTTTATCACTGAAGGAAAAGAACGCGATGATCTGGCTGCCCATGTTTATGATATTACCTATGGTTCAGTCTTACCCTATGAGGACAATCTTGTCATTATCGACGACTCTATCGTACGTGGTACCACTCTCAAAGAAAGCATCTTTAAGATACTCGACCGTCTGCATCCAAAAAAGATAGTAATGGTCAGCAGTTCACCACAGATTCGCTACCCTGATTACTATGGCATCGATATGTCAAGACTAGAAGAGCTATGTGCTTTCCGTGCCGCTATCTCTCTCATTAAAGAACGGAATATGCAGCAGCTCATTGCCCAGACCTATCAGGCATGCAAGTTAGAGCCAATGACAAGAAATCACGTCAGGGCTATCTATGCTCCCTTTACAGTCGATGAGATAAACCAAAAGATTGTTGAGATGCTCTGTCCTAAAGACATGCAAACTCCCATTGAGTTGGTGTATCAAAGCATCGATGGTTTGCATAAAGCCTGTCCAAACCATCCGGGCGATTGGTACTTTACAGGGCATTATCCAACAGCAGGTGGTATCCGTATGGTGAACCAAGCCTTTATTAATTATGTGGAAAAGATATTAAAGTTACAACTATAAAATGAAGAAACGAGCAAAACTGATCCTAGATGATGGCACAGAGTTCTGTGGATGGACATTTGGCGCTGCTAAAAATGTGTCAGGGGAGGTGGTGTTTAACACTGCTATGACAGGCTATCCCGAAAGTCTGACAGATCCAAGTTATGCTGGTCAGATATTGGTGATGACCTATCCACTGATAGGCAATTATGGAGTGCCATCTTCAGAAATGACTTCCAATGGATTGCCAAAGCTAATGGAGAGTGAACACATCCATGTAAAGGCACTCATTGTTGCAGACTATAGTGAATCCTATTCACATTGGAATGCAAGAGAGTCACTTGATGCTTGGCTGAAACGTGAAAATGTGCCAGCACTGACAGGCATTGATACCCGTAGGCTCACCATGTTACTTAGAAAGTATGGAGTGATGATGGGTAAGATAGTGCAAGAAGGTACAAATGATACTACAATCTCTGAAGACTATAGCACCGTGAACTGGGTGGAACGCGTGAGTTGTAAGGAAATTACCACATATACCCCTGATTCTTCTGTGTTCAACACTCAGTGCTCACTTCCTAATACTCAGCAACCAACTAAACGTGTGGTTTTAGTGGATTGTGGAGTAAAAGCTAATATTATTCGTTGTCTATTACGTCGCGGTATTGAAGTAATACGTGTACCTTGGGATTATGATTTCAACGCACTCGATTTTGATGGTCTTTTTTTAGCCAATGGTCCAGGAGATCCAGAACTTTGCAACATAACAGTAAGTCATATTAGGACTTTCTTGAATAGTGAACGTATAAGACCATGCATGGGGATCTGTCTAGGTAATCAGCTGCTAGCGCAAGCTGCAGGAGCAAAAACATATAAATTAAGATATGGTCATCGTTCACATAACCAACCAGTGCAACGAGTAGGTACCACACAATGCTTCATCACTTCTCAGAATCATGGATATGCAGTAGACGCAGACACACTGCCTGTTGACTGGGAGCCGTTGTTTGTCAATATGAACGATGGTTCCAATGAGGGTATTAGACACCGATCAAAGCCATGGATGTCTGCACAGTTTC
>JAEEGH010005211.1_pt1 | contig 32821 bp, 26 predicted proteins | sample 9134181 | NCBI WGS metagenome assembly JAEEGH01 (sample SAMN16246544, study PRJNA631951) | gut metagenome | biome: gut microbiome; feature: rumen; material: DP-attached | host: Bos | place: Iran: Karaj | collected 2018-10
CCAGCCGCGCACCGTTCCTTCATATACCTTGGTGATCTCTGCCAGATGCTTGCTGAACTCTTTCTTGGGAGCCACATGCTGCCTCTCGGGGAGGGAATCATAGTATTTCCTCAATCCGTTTTTTGGTGCATTTTCCATAGGTTTGTAAGACACATTTAGTATATTTGCGTGTAGCATTTTTGAAACTTGATGCAAATATAAAGACTTTATTTCAAACATCCAAAAGAATTTGGGTATAAAATAAAGACTTTATGTCTTGCGCTTTTGCACAAATATCGTAATTCACTCATTATGAACAAAGTAGATAGGTACAAAATTTTGATACGACATCTAAAGGATTTAGGCGTCGTTAAGAGCCAGAAGGATCTTGGACGGCTCTTGGGGTACAATAACGAATCCTACTTCTCGCAAATCATCAACGGGCAGGTTGATGAGCCAAAAGACTTTATGGAAAAACTAAAGAGTTTGTTCCCAGACATTAACACTGAATGGTTGCAAAATGGGGATGGAGAAATGACTGGCAGAACACCCGTTGTAAAACAGAATAACAAGCACGGAGATAACATCAACGGGAATCATATTGAAGTAGGTAATACTGACACCGGAAAACTCCTTGATGTAATCCTCCAGCAGAGCGCCCAGCTGTCAAAGAGCCAGGAGCAGCTCTCGAAAAGCCAGGAACAAATTGACAGACTTATATCAATCATTGAAAGGAAATAGCCATGAAAAGACTTCTCATCTTCATCGTCGCCGCGATGGCGCTTCTCTCTTCATGCGGAACCCAGATAAGGACTACGCAGGTATATTTCGCCGACTTCACCAAGCACCCGGACATGTGGATCAGCCCGAACGCCTGCCCGTTCGACCACCAGCCGCTGGGGATGCTGAACATCTCGATCACGCCGGGCATGGTATCGGCGGAAAGCACGCTTGGTAGGGGTGACAGCATCTATGCGGCAGGAAGGAGCGTCGAGCTGGAGACGCTGCAATATGATGAGCTGCTGGACATCACGGTATCGGCGGCCAAGGCCCGGGGAGCGAACGGGCTGTCCAACCTCTCGATCACATGGAATAAGACGGATGGTGTCTATGAGATAAGCGCCCTCTGCGTGCTCATCCAATAAAGCGCCTCCATTAAGCGCCAGATACGCCTAATTCTGCGCATCGGGAGCGGGACGGTATATTTATCAACCAGAGGCGAGAGCCCGCCATTTCGCCAAAAACAGCCCAAAATGAACACCGAAACAACCAAACAGATAATCGAACGGTTCTATATGTGCATCGACGCCCTGATAGAGAACAAAACCTTGCGTGGCGTGAACACATACTGCCGCCTGTACGACATCGACCGCCGCAACCTCATCGCCCAGCGGAAGGATCTCAACCGGGGATGGTTCCAGGTCTCCTGGCTCCAGCCGCTGGTCAGGGAATACGGCGTGAGCGCACGATGGCTGCTCACCGGATTCGGCAAGATGTTCGACAGGCGTACCACCGGGCCCGGCGTCTCCGACTGAGAAAGGGAAGGGGGCTTTGGGGGTTAGGATTGACCGCTTCCGCAAGTCATTTTGCGCGGAGCGGTTTTCTTTTGGTCTCTTTCCTCCCCCAGACCCCCTCTATTCTTCCTATACACACTCTCTATAATAAAAGATTTAATTAAGAATAGAAGTAATACGCACACACGCGCATGTGCGCACGCGCATACAATTTGAGCCCATAAGTGCTTGATTTTCAAGGGGCATTTTTTGAAGTCGAAAAATGCTATACTGATTATCAGCGAGTTATAACATTTTGCTTAAGCAAATGCTTGCAAGTGCTTGATTTTCAAGGGGCATTTTTTGAAGTCGAAAAATGCTATACTGATTATCAGCGAGTTATAACATTTTGCTTAAGCAAATGCTTGCAAGTGCTTGATTTTCAAGGGGCATTTTTTGACAATAGGTCTATGACCTTGCGATTTGCCTCATCGATGGGCTTCCAGGACTTCTTGATGTACACGTCCGTCACACGCATCTTCTCGTCCACATGATTCAGCGCGGTATGCACGGTGTACTTGTCAACCCCGGCCTCGTTGACCGCCAGCGTGGCCCACGTATGCCTGGCGGAATAGAACTCCAGGTCATCGATGCCGAGCTCATTGCCAACGGCCTTGAGCCCGATATTGACCGCCACGTCAAAGGTGGAAGGAGAGGCGTACCACATGTAGAAGCAGAACACGCGCTCCCCGGTCGGGTCGCGGTACTTCTCCAGCAGCGGGGAGAGCTCCGGCTGGATGGCGATGGAAATCTCAGCACGGTCGGCCCGGCGTTCCCGCGTCTTTTTCCGCTGGTAGGTTATCCTCCCGCCCTTGCAGTCCGTACACTCCCAGATGTCGGCCACGTTCATCCCCACCAGTAGGAAGCTGATCATCCATACGTCACGGGCCATATTCCGGCGGTTGTGGCCGGGCTGGAATATCTGTTTGTCGGGCAAGTCCCTGATGGCCCGCGCCTGCTCCAACGTGACGGCCTTCCACCGCGTCTGCTCCACTTTCGGAAGGCTGACCTTCCTGAACGGCGACTGGGGGATCCTGATAATGCCGGAATCCTCATCGTTGAACTCGGCCTTTGCCTGATTGAGGACGGCCCTGAGCTGCGACGGGTATAGGCTCTGTGCCCGGTGCCCCTTTTCCCGGCCCGGCCTCGCTGGCTGTGCCTCTATCCAGTCAATCCAGTCCTGGACGAACCGTGCCGTCACCTCCTTCACGCTCACGCTCTCACGACCGACGAACCTCACCAGATTGTTGAGCGCGACCTCATAGGAAGCAGCGTTCCCTTCGTGCCCTGCCTCCCTCATCCGTGCAGCCATCCTCCTTCCATACGCCACGATGTCAAGGTCAAAGCTCCGTGGGTCATCCGCCGGGCTGGTGAGATACTCCACCACCTCATCGACGGTCATACCCTTCAGCCGCTCGCCGAGCTTGGCGAGACGCTGCCTGTACCCCTTGATAAGATTGTCCGTGTAGTCGATGTAAGCCTGATTCTTTATCTTCATCGAGCGGGTCACGTCCTCACGTGTGACGTACCACTCGGTAGCCAGATAGCGCTTCCGTCCGTTGTGGTAAACACGTATCTTGATGTTCCAGGTGCCGTCCTGTTTCTTCTGATGGGCGTACACCTCTGCCTTGAATGTCGCCATGTCGATAGCTCTGTAGAATAATTGTGGAAGTTTTCACCGCAAATATAGTCAAAAAGTGCGGTAAGTGCGGATACAAAGAAGGCCCGGACAGTAAATCCGAGCCTTCCTTGGTAGCCCCGGGCGGAATCGAACCGCCATCCGTGGTTTAGGAAACCACTGTTCTATCCGTTGAACTACAGGGCCTTATGTCCTGAATTGTCAAAATGTGACAACCCGTCACGACTTCATTCCTGCCTTCCAGAGCCCCGAGAAACGGGATAGGTTTAGGAAACCTCCATTCTATCCGTTGAACTACAGGGCCGGGACCCATAAAAGAAATGCCGGATTAACCGGCATCCTTCATCTTCAGCGGTCAGAATTAAGCAACAGTCTTGTTGATGATCTGACGTCCACGATAGTAGCCGCACTCAGGGCAGACGTGGTGATACATGACGGTAGCACCGCAGTTCGAGCAAGTCGTCAACTGAGGGACGACAGCTTTGTCGTGGGTTCTTCTTTTATCTCGGCGCTGCTTCGAGATCTTGTGTTTCGGATGTGCCATTTTCTATACTATTAATTGTTTTTGTTTTTCAATAACTCTTTCAAGCCTTCGAACGGACGGGAAACTTCCCCGTCGGCAGTCGTTTCGCTTCCTTCGTTGTCGCTGATGTAGCGAAGCATCTCAGGGTTGCATTTCCCTTCCGGATGAACCTTCACCAAGGGAAGGCCAAGGCAGACATAGTCGTAAACGAACTGATTGAGGTTCAACTCACTTTCCGTATGGTCGACTACCAGTACATCATCCTCTGCCCCGGCATCGTCGACATCGACCGTACCGAAACCGACGGTCAGATGCGGATCGATGTCCACCTTCAGGGTCAAGTCTTCCAGACAACGGTCGCACTCCACCACCACGAACCCGACAATCTCACACACAATGTCGAGCAGGGTCTGGTGACGCACGACCCGCACCTTTACGCTGCAGTCAGCTTCCTTGATCAGGCTGTTTTCGAACGCTTGAAAGAACGGGTCCCCTATTTCAAACCGAAATGTACTCTCGCCCAGGGGTAAACCCTTGATAGGGATCACGATATCCTGATACTTCCTGTCCATATCGGAAAATTTGGGGCTGCAAATATAGCAAAATAATTTGAATATTAATTTCTTTCTGCTCTTTTTCGTGCCGTTTCGTCGAGAATGATCTTCCGCATGCGCATCGACTTGGGCGTCACTTCCACCAGTTCGTCCTCCTGGATGTATTCCAGCGCCTCTTCGAGGCTGAAACGCACGGGCGGCGGCAGCATCACTTTCTCGTCGGTGCCGGCGGCACGCACGTTGGTCAGCTTCTTGGTCTTGCAGATATTGATGACCAGGTCGAAGTCGCGGGTGTGCTCACCCACCACCTGGCCGGCATACACTTCCTCGCCCGGATCGATGAAGAAGCGGCCGCGGTCCTGCAACTTGTCCATGGCATACGCCACGGAAAGGCCCGTTTCGTGGGCGACCAGCGATCCGTTGGTGCGCTTCTCAATCTCGCCCTTGTAGGGTTCATAATCTTTGAACCGGTGTGCCACCACGGCTTCGCCCTGGGTGGCGGTCAGCAGGTTGGAGCGGAGGCCCATCAAGCCGCGCGACGGGATCTCGAAATCGAGGTGGACGCGGTCGCCGCGGGTTTCCATACGGATCAGGGCGCCTTTGCGACGGGTCGTCATTTCAATGGCACGTCCCACGAATTCCTCGGGCACGTCGATGGTCAGCGACTCGACCGGCTCGCAGCGCTTGCCTCCGATGGTCTTGTCGAGCACACGGGGCTGGCCCACCTGCAACTCGAAGCCTTCGCGGCGCATGGTCTCGATAAGGATCGACAAGTGCAGCACACCGCGGCCATAGACCACGAACGAGTCAGCGTTGACGCCCGGCTTCACGCGCAAGGCGAGATTCTTCTCCAGTTCGCGTTCGAGACGCTCCTTGATATGGCGGGATGTCACGAATTTGCCTTCACGGCCGAAGAACGGCGAGTCGTTGATGGTGAACACCATGCTCATCGTGGGCTCGTCGACGGCGATGGGCGGCAGGGCCTCGGGATTCTCGAAGTCGGCGATCGTGTCGCCGATCTCGAAACCGTCGATGCCCACTACGGCACAGATGTCACCGCACTGGACCTCCTCCACTTTCTTCTTTTCGAGTCCCTCGAAGACCATCAGCTCCTTGATCTTCTGTTTCTCTACGATATCGTAACGCTTGCAGAGCGATACGGGCATGCCGGCTTTCAGGCTGCCGCGGGTCACGCGGCCCACGGCGATACGACCCACATACGGAGAGTATTCCAGCGAGGAGATGAGCATCTGCGGCGTCCCTTCCTTGACCTCCGGGGCGGGAATCTCTTCGATGATGGTATCGAGCAGCGCGGTGATGTCGTTGGAAGGCGTGCGCCAGTCGCGCGACATCCAGCCCTGCTTGGCACTGCCGTAGATGGTCTTGAAATCCAGCTGTTCTTCCGTGGCGTTGAGCGAGAACATCAGGTCGAACACTTCCTCGTTCACTTCGTCGGGACGGCAGTTCTGCTTATCGACCTTGTTGATGACGACGATGGGTTTCTTGCCCATCTCGAGGGCTTTCTGCAGCACGAAGCGGGTCTGGGGCATCGTTCCTTCGAAGGCATCGACCAGCAGCAGCACGCCGTCGGCCATGTTGAGCACGCGCTCCACCTCGCCTCCGAAATCGGCGTGGCCGGGGGTATCGATAATATTGATCTTTACATCCTTATAGGGGACCGACACGTTCTTGGCCAGGATGGTGATGCCGCGCTCGCGTTCGAGATCGTTGTTGTCGAGGATAAGTTCGCCAAGGTCTTCTGCCTTACGGGTAAGCTTGGCCTGGTAGATCATCCGGTCCACAAGCGTCGTCTTGCCGTGGTCCACATGGGCGATGATCGCTACGTTTCTGATATCTTGCATACTACGTGATGATTCTTCCTTGAAAGGCGCAAAAGTAGAAATAATCTCGCAATTATAAGAAACTGTTTCGTATTTTTGTGCTATGGTTGAAAAGATCATCATTCTCGACTTCGGCTCCCAGGTGACCCAGCTCATCGGACGCCGCCTCCGCGAAATCAACGTTTACTGCGAAATCTACCCTTACAACAAGGTCCCCGTCCTCGACGAAAGTGTCAAAGGCGTGATCCTGTCGGGCAGTCCCTGCTCCGTGCGCGACGCCAACGCCCCGCAGGTAGACCTGACGCTGCTGCGCGGCAAACGGCCGCTTCTGGGCATCTGCTACGGCGCCCAGTACCTGGCCCATACCGGCGGCGGAAAAGTGGAAGCATCCAACACCCGCGAATATGGCCGTGCCAAGCTGCGGGTAGTGGCCGATTCTCCGCTGCTGAAAGGAGTCCCGGCCGAAACGCAAGTGTGGATGTCGCACGGCGACAGCATCTCCGTCCTTCCCGCGGGCGCACATGTGATCGCTTCAACGGCCGACGTGGTGAACGCCGCGTTCCAATTTGCCGATGAACCCACCTATGCGGTACAGTTCCACCCGGAGGTGTACCATACGGCGGAAGGATCCCGGATGCTGGCCAACTTCGCGCTGGACATCTGCGGATGCACGGGAAACTGGACACCCGACTCCTTCATCGAGACGACCGTTGAGAATTTGCGCAAGCAGATCGGTGACGAACGTGTCATCCTGGGCCTTTCGGGCGGCGTCGACTCCACCGTGGCCGGCGTGCTGCTGAACAAGGCCGTCGGCAGCCAGCTTACCTGTATCTTCGTGAACAACGGCCTGCTGCGCAAGAACGAGTTCGAAGACGTGCTGGCCTCTTACAAAGATATGGGCCTCAACGTGATCGGAGCAGATGCTTCTGCCGACTTCCTGACGGCTCTCTCCGAGGTTTCCGAACCTGAGGCCAAACGCAAGATCATCGGCCGCCTGTTTGTCGAGACCTTCGACAAATACGCCAGACAGATAGAAAACGCCCGCTGGCTGGCCCAGGGGACCATTTACCCCGATGTCATCGAGAGCGCCGGCATCCCCGGCATCGCTTCCAAGATCAAGAGCCACCACAATGTGGGCGGACTGCCCAAGGAGATGAATCTCAAGATCGTGGAGCCGCTCCGCATGCTTTTCAAGGACGAGGTGCGCCGGGTGGGCCGTGCCCTGGGCATCAAGGAAGAGCTGGTGGGCCGCCACCCCTTCCCCGGCCCGTCGCTGGCCATCCGTATCATCGGCGACATCACGGAAGAAAAGCTGGCCATCCTGCGCGAGGCCGACGACATTTTCATCCGCGGCTTGCGATCGTATGACTGCACCGGCATGGGTTTCCCCTGCGCCTCGGACCCCCGAGTTATGGCTACAAATTTATATGACGCCATCTGGCAGGCAGGCGTCATCCTGCTGCCGGTCAAGAGCGTAGGCGTGATGGGCGACGAGCGCACCTACGAGAACCCCGTCGCGCTGCGCGCCGTGGTCTCCACCGACGCCATGACCGCCGACTGGTTCCCCTTCCCTTACGATTTCTTACGCGACGTCTCCAACGAGATCATCCGCAAGGTCCGTGGCGTCAACCGCGTCGTCTACGACATCTCCTCCAAACCCCCGGCCACGATCGAGTGGGAGTAGAAAATTTGCTCAAAAAAATTTGCATAGTTCAAAAATAGCTGTACCTTTGCAATCCCAATCCCCGCCCAGGTGGTGAAATTGGTAGACACGCCAGCTTGAGGGGCTGGTGCCCGCTTTAGGGCGTGCAAGTTCGAGTCTTGTCCTGGGCACGCGAAAAAAGACCTGCAAAGCAGGTCTTTTTTCGTTTTTACCTATCTTTGCTTTATGAATAAGCGAATTTCTCAATTTGTCGGCGCTGTCCTTCTTTGCATCGGCCTGGCTTCCTGCTCTTCCGATGGCGAAAAGATTGCGCAACTGCACGGCGAGGAAGATATAGTGGGACTTACGGTAGCCACGGCGGCAGGTTCCTGCTATGACCTTGAACTGTCCAAACGGAGTGATATCGATCTCTTGCTGTTTAACAAGGAGGCCGATCTGCTCAATTCCCTGCTGACTGGACAGTCTGATGTCATCGTTCACGACGAGACGGTCTTCAATTCCGAAATCCGTCGCGATTACGGGATCAAGATTGCTTTCAAGGGAGAACAGGAGTTCCCGACCGCCATCATGTTCCGGAAAGACAGGGAAGGTGAGCAGCTCGCGCTGGCGATGAACACGGTCCAGAATAAACTGCTGGAAAACGGAACCATGCAGACCCTCAAGGAATTCTGGCTAACGGATGCTTATCTGGACAACCGGACGTACCGTCACATTCCGGTTGAGACGGAGGGGAAAGTTCTGCGCGTTGTCTGCATCACCAATATGGCACCCATTTCCTTTATGATAGGCGATGAGTGGTATGGTTTTGAAATCGACCTGATCCGGGCTCTCTCGTCTTATCTGCACAGGCCCTTGGAGATCAATCTCTACGATGCTTCCGGTATGATAGCCTTGCGGAACGGCATGGCCGACCTCTTGGTCGGAGGCATGTTCGTCACGCCGGAGCGGCAGGAAGAGTTTTGCTTTTCCGACCCTTATCACAACTTCCATCCGGCCTACTATGTTCTGGACAAAGAAGCGCAGACCGTTGCCTCTGCTGGCTTTTGGGAGCGTTTTAAAACAAGCCTCCAAAAAAATCTCATTGAAGAATCACGATGGAAATACATTACCTCGGGCCTTCTGGAAACCTTGAAGATCACGCTCTTTGCCATCCTGTTGGGATCCGTGCTGGGTGTAGGGATTTGTGCAATGACCCGCAGCCGTCGGAAATGGTTGCGAAACATCGCCGGCTTCTACAATTGGTTCATGGCCGGGATTCCGATACTGGTTCTTTTGCTGATTCTTTTCTATGCGGTTTTCGCGCGCAGCGGCCTTCATCCCGCTACGGTGGCCATCATCGCCTTTGCCCTGGACTTTGCAGCGGGAGCAGGTGATATCTACAATTCTTCACTGGACTCCGTCCCACACGGCCAGACCGAGGGCGGCCTGGCCCTGGGCTTTACCCGGCTCCAGACTTTCTTCCATATCGTGTTCCCCCAGGCGCTCAATCACGGACTGCCGCTCTATCAGAGTCTCTGCATCTCGCTCCTGAAAGGGACCTCGATTGTGGGATACATTGCCATCCAGGACCTTACGCGTGCCGGAGACCTGATCCGGAGCCGTACCTTCGATCCTTTCATCCCCCTGCTCGTAATCACGGTGCTGTATTTCGTGCTTGCCTGGCTCCTCGCCGTCCTGTTGAAACTTGCCATGCCTAAACAGAAAAAATTATGATTACCGTCAACCATCTGAGCAAGACCTATCGCAATCCTGACGGCACTTCTCTGACCGTGCTCAAGGACATCAACTGTGAAATCAATGCCGGTGAGGTGATCAGCATCATCGGTCCATCGGGTACAGGCAAGAGCACTTTCCTCCGCGCCCTCAACCTGCTGGATCCGCCTACTGGTGGCGAGATTCTCTATAAAGGCGAAAACATTCTGGCCAAGGGCTATCCGGTTCACAAGTTGCGCCAGAAGATGGGCATGGTGTTCCAGAGTTTCAATCTGTTCGAGCACATGACCGTGCTTGAAAACATCATGTATGCACCGGTCAGGATTCTGAAAAAAAGCAAGGAAGAGGCCCGGGAAGAGGCCCTTTCCCTGCTCCGGAAAGTGGGCCTCTCCGAAAGGGCCGACGCTTATCCGTCCATGCTTTCGGGTGGTCAGAAGCAACGTGTGGCCATAGCCCGCTGTCTGGCCATGAATCCGGAGGTCATCCTTTTTGACGAGCCTACCTCCGCCCTCGATCCCACGATGGTCGGCGAGGTGCTCAGCGTCATGCGTCAGCTGGCCCGCGACGGGATGACGATGCTGATCGTGACACATGAGATGAAATTCGCCCGCGACGTCAGCACCCGCATCTTCTTCATGAACGGCGGCTATATCCACGAGGACGGCACGCCGCAGCAGATTTTCGAGAATCCCAAACGCAGCGCCACCAAGGAATTCACCCAGCGCATCCGCCGTGTCGTCTTCGAGGTCGGCGACCATTTCGACCTCCCGGGCATGTTCACTACGATGACGCGCTTCTGTATCAAGAACAACATTCCGCAGTTCTGTGAAAGGGTGGAGAAACTGGGCGAGTTGATGGTCACCGACATCATGGCCGCTTACAGGCCCATGACCGTGCGCATCAACTACAAGGAGATAGCGGACGAAGCATCCCTCGACTTCATGGTGGAGGGGCTGGACCACTCTCCGCTCGAAGCAGCCAGCAAGGAAAAGATTCAGCCCCTTTGCCGCGAGATCATTGAAGAACCCACCACGCGCGGTTTCCGCGTGAAGCTGTTGTTATGACGCAGGACCGTTTGAACAAGGATGCTGCCGTGATTTCCGGCATGTTCGATTCGATCGCCTCGAAATACGACCGGATGAATCACGGCATGTCGCTGGGAATCGACAAGTTGTGGCGGCGGCGCTTCGTGCGCCGACTGTCGTCATCACTGGTGCCCGGCGCTGCGGTGCTGGATCTGGCCTGCGGCACGGGCGACCTGACCAGGGCGCTGGCTTTGAAGGGCTTTGTGGTCACCGGCCTGGATATCTCAACTGAAATGATGGAAGTGGGGAAGATGAAATGTCGCGATCTGAAGCCTCAGCCGCAGTTCATTCTGGGTTCTGCGGAGCAGATCCCTTTTCCCGACGCTTCGTTTGACGCGGTCACCATCGCCTTCGGCCTGCGAAATTTCGATCATCGTGCCGAGTGCCTGCAGGAAATCCGGCGGGTGCTGAAGCCTGGCGGACGGCTGGCCGTGCTGGAATTCGCCGTGCCGGAGAACCCGCTCTGGCGCGCCCTCTACCTGTTCTATTTCAAGCACGCCATGCGGCTGGTCGGCAAGGCCGTCGGCAGCGGAGACGCCTACGGCTATCTGGTCGACTCCGTGATGGCCTTCCCCCGCTACGAAGCCCTCTGCGCCGAATTCACCACCGCCGGCTTTACCGACGTCCGCTACGACAGGTATTCCGGCGGTATCGCCTGTGGCTACTCCGCCTGTAAATAACTTTCTGGCTGCACGGGAGCAAATCGGGGCAAAAATGCGCCCCGAACGACGAATAATGCCGATCGGGGCGCAAATAGAGGGGTTTTTGCTCCCGAGACTTACCGCACGCCGCTGTGGCCGCCGCCGGAGAAGCCGCCGCCTCCGCCGAAGGAGGAATGGCCGCCACCGCCGCTGCGGCTGAAGCCGCCGAGCGAACTGCCGCCGCCCGAATAGGAGGACACTGGCGGCGTGGCATAGCGCGACAGCGCGTCGGCATACGAGCGGGTCAGGTAAAGGACGTTGCTCATGTCGTTGTAGTTCATCGAGCAGACTTTTTCAAACATCACCGGATCGATGTCTTTCAGCTCCTTGGCCACCTTGTCGGCAATGCCGATGAGCGAAGCGAAGATCAGGTAGTCGCGCCAGAGCGCCACCTCAGGCGTAGTGCGCTGCTTGATGAGGGTCGTGTCTTCCAGGAATTTCTTGAAGCCCACGATCTTGCGGTTTTCCGTCCGCCCTTTTTCCGTGTATTTTCCAGCATCGTAATAGCCCTTGGTCTTCAGCGAACTGAGACCGCTGCTCTTGACACGGGACGTCCAGCTGTAGAGCGAACTCGTATGGCTCTTGGCCCAGGTAGAAAATTCCTTCTCTTCCAGGACATGATTTTTGCCACTGGCCTCATACATGTATTTCCAGAGCGATTCTTCCGTATGGTCCAATTCCTTGAAACCGCTGCTGTCGGGATTGAAACGGATCTCCACTTTCCCGGTCGCGAGATCGCGTCTCGCTTCCAGAACGCCTGCCTGCAGCATGTGCAGGATCATTGCCGAAGCGACCGAGTTCTTCTTCGTCTTCAAGTCGGACGAAGTCGAAATCACATAATAGTTGCGTAGGATATCACCGTCGTAAGGCAGATCGCGCGACCAGGGGATGCTGGATAATTTGAGCGTTCCGAAGGTGTTTTTCTTCTGCCGCCGCTTATAGACAGCACGGATGATCAGCGGGATGAACGGCAGCATGATCATTCCGAAGAAGAAGACGGCACCCAGAATAGTGTAGAGCGCCTCTTCTGCCTTGCTCATCGGAACATCCGGCTCGTCGGCGCCTTCCAGTGCCCGGTCGAGCACCACCGAGAAGGGCCGCTCCTGCACGCTCTTGGAATCAAAGGTGCCCTTGTCGAAACGCAGGAGCACGATGATGGAGTGGCTGGGTTCCAGCGGGTTTTCGCTCTCAGCGATCACTTTCCCGTCTTCGCGCCAGATGTAGCCGTCGTAGCCGAAGGCCCAGATGCGCGTGAGGGTGTCCATCACGAAGCCGGGCTTCTCGATGGTCACCTTCACGTGCTCACCCTGGAAATCGTTGGGCGTATAGAACTGGTAGTGGATCATGTCGTAATCGTCCAGACTCTTGACCAGATTGGTCAGCGTATAGTCAACAGTATAGGTACGATGTCCGTAATCCCCTATGCCCCAACAGATTTCATAGCCTCCGGAAATGGAATTCAGGCCACAATGGTTCTTCTTTTGCTCGAACGAACGGTCTGTGTTCCAGGAACGGTCTGTCTGGTAGGTCTCGCCTGTCTCGTCGGAGACGGTCAGGTCGAGAATCTTGATATCGCCCAGGTTCTCGCGTCCCAGGTACACTTCCGTGCCCCGGCTGAGGGTCATGTCCCAGACCTCCCGGATGTGCGCAGTGCCGTCGGTGTCGAGCGTCACCTGGATGTCTACGTCATGCACTTTGTTCTGCGCGATGACAGGGGGAACGCTGCACGAGAGCGCAACGATAACGGCAAGAATCAGGCGATGGATTTTCATGGTTGCGGACGATTAGATCTTCATGGAAGGCATTTCCTGCTTGGACTCCTCAACCTTGAGGTATTCAAGCGGCATGAAATGGAAGAGCGAAGCCACGATGGAGTCAGGGAACTGGCGGATGACCTGGTTGTACTTGGTCACCGAGTCGTTGTAGACCATCTGGCTCATTCGCACCTGGTTCTGGTAGGTGTTGACGCTGTCCATGGTCTTGATGAAGGTGGCGTCAGCCTTGAGTTCCGGATACTTCTCAATCACGACATTGAGGTGCTGCATGGCCTGGGTGAAGAGGTTCTCCTGGGCGTTGGCATCAGCACTTGTGCTGGCTGCCGTGATGGGACGGCGCTGTGCGATGGTATCGGTGATGGTCTTGTACTCGTGCTCGGAGTAACCTTTCGTCAGTTCGGCCAGTGCCTTGAGGGCATCCCAGCGGCTGGCCAGCTGCACGCCGATCTGGCTGAGGCCGTTTTTGCAGATTTCTTCCAGTTTGACCAGTTTCCGCTGTACGGAAATGACCCAGAGGATCAGGATCGCAACGATGGCGATGATAATAATGACTGTCATATCAGTACGTTTTTAAACAATTCCAAAGGTATTTTTGATGTTTTGGGCGATTTTGCCGACCAGGCAGATACGGGCTTCCCGGCTCGCCCAGCCGACATGCGGCGTCAACAACAATCGTTCCGGATGCTGCATGTGGAGATACGGATGGTCCGCCGGGACCGGCTCTTTCGTGAAGACGTCGACCGCCGCGCCGGCGATCCTGCCTTCGTCCAGCGCACGGACAAGGTCGGCTTCCACGATGATGCCGCCGCGGCCCATATTGACGATGACGGCACCCGCTTTCATGTGCGTGAGCGCCTCATAGCCGATCAGGCCGTCGGTGCGCCCGTTGAGCGGGCAATGGACGGAAACCACGTCACAGCGCGACAGGAAGCTGTCCAGGCTGGTATCTGCCTCATAACGGTCGGAGTGTGGCTTGCCGGATGTCGGATAGTAAAGCACTTTCATGCCGAAAGCCTCAGCGACACCTGCCACGCGGGAACCGATGTTGCCCAGGCCCACGGTGCCGAAGGTCTTTCCACGCAGTTCTAAGAACGGAACATTCGCATTGGTGAAGCAGCCGCTGGCGCTGTAGGAGCCGTCCTTGACATAGTCGTCGAAATAGCGGGCCTTCCCCACCAGGTTCAAGATATGCATCCAGGTTACCTGCGTGACGCTCTCCGTGGAATAATCAACCGCATTGCGCACAGGGATCCCCTTTGCAGCGGCATAGGCCGTATCCACGTTGTTCGTGCCGGTCGCCGCCACGCAGATGAGTTTCAGGGCCGACGAGGAATCCATCTGCTCCTTGCCCATCCAGACCTTGTTGGTAATCACCACGTCGAAACCGGCAATCCGGTCGAATACCTCTCCGGGTGCCGTGGAAGGGTAGGAAACATATTCACCCAATGACGCGACAGGCGCCAGGGAAATGTCGTTCCCCAGCGTCTGCGCATCCAAAAAAACGATTTTCAGCATCGCTGAAAGGATTTATCAGGCTTTCGTGACCTTTTCAAGCCACTTCACCATGCCCAGCATGACGGACATCGAGACGAAGCAGATGATCAGGAACACCATCCAGCATTTCCAGATCGGCCAGGCGTTGAGCATGATCGGGCCGACGAAGATGAAGAGATTGCCGATAGCGGTAGCACCGAGCCAGAGGCCCTGGCAGAGACCGACCATGTTCTTCGGGGCCACCTTCGAGACAAAGCTCAGGCCCAGCGGCGAAATCAGCAGCTCAGCGACCGTCAGGAAGAAATAGATGACGAACATCACCCAGTAGCCGCATTTCTCAAGTCCGGCTGCCGCCATCTGGGCGGAGTCCATTGCACGGAATTCGTTGCCGGAGGGATAGTGGTGCGCGATGGAGAGGATCACCAGGAACAGATAGGCCAGGCCGGCGATGAACATGCCGAGCGAAATCTTGCGCGGCGTGGACACGCCTTTGCCCTTGCGGGCCAGCGCGGCGAAGATACCCATCACGATCGGGGTGAGGATGATCACGTAGAGCGGGTTGAGGGCCTGCGAGATTTCGGGTGCGATCTTGGAGGAATCCACGAAATCGCGGGCGAAGACCATCAGCGACTGGCCGTTCTGGTGGAACGAGAGCCAGAAGAAGATGGCGATGCCGAGCACGGCGAAGAGGGCGGCCATACGCTGCTTGATCTCCTTGGCCATGGCGAGTTTCTCTTCCTGCGTATATTCGACGCTCTTGGCAGCGACTTTCTTGTCGGGCTGCGGGAACTTGTGCTTGGTAGCCAGGAAGATGAATAGGGATGTCAGCATGGCGGCAGCCGAGACGATGAAAGCCCAGTGGATACCGGTGTTGAACACCTGCACATAGTCGGAGCAGAACTGAGCCGGGTCGGCGAGGACGGCAGGATCCGTCACGGAAGCATTGGCCGTCTCAATGAATTTCTGGGTCTCGACAATGGAGGTCTCACCACCGATGAACTTGTGGCACAGGCCGGTCATGTCGGCGTTGTAGATAAAGTTGCTGCGGCCGAGCCACCACTTGCGGAGCATCGGTGCGATGAACGGGGCGATCACGCCGCCGATGTTGATGAACACGTAGAAAATCTGGAAGCCAGAGTCGCGTTTGTCCCTGGCGATCTTGAGGGCTTCAGGGCCTTTCTTGGCGGCTTCTTCTTCGAATTCGTCGTAGAGCTTGCCGACCAGCGCCTGGAGGTTGCCCTTGAACAGGCCGTTACCGAATGCGATGCACAGCAGGGCGATGCAGGTGAAGATCAGGATGCCCCACCAGCCGCCGTTGCCGTCGATCACTCTGCCGTCTACCTTGCTGAAGAGCGGAATGGCGAGGGCCACGTAGCCGGCCGCCATGATGAAGAGGCCGATCTGGATGGTACGGTTGTAGTTCTGCGTCTTGTCGGCAATCAGGCCGCCGACAAGGGCGAGGATGTAGATGCCGAAGTAGAAGAATGAATAAATCAGGCCGGCTGTTCCATCGGGCAGGCCGAATTTCGACACCAGGAAGAGCAGCAGCACGGCATTCATGATGTAATAGCCGAAGCGTTCGCCCATGTTGCTGAGGGCGGCCGCAATCAGGCCTTTCGGGTGCTCTTTCGCCTTCTTCAGGTAATAGACGACGAAGACCGCCACGACGATCAGAATCAGGATCAGCAGGCACAGGGTTGCGTTGCTGTTCCACAGATTGGTCAGTACGGAAAGTATTTTCATACGTTTTTGTTATTGTTAAATTTCCACAAAGTCCTACAAAGTTAACAAAAACTCTCTAAATAACCAAGGCCGGGGAGCAAGTATGGGTGACGGAGGATCAGGCCAGCGCATTGCCCAGGTTCTGGAGGGCCAGCTGGATGGCGGCCAGGATCGCGCCATAGTCGGGCAGTCCCTGGATCGCGGAGAGGATGCCCGAAAGGGCAGTGGCCATGTTCACGTTTATGTTTGTCGACAGGGTGCCGAGGGCCGTCGACACGTCGTCGATGGCGCCCGAGAGCCCGTCATCCACGTCGCCCAGTTGCTTCTTCAGGGCATCGAGCGCCGCCTGGACCAGGCCCAGGGCCGTCTGATCATCGACAAAACCGCTGTTCAAGGCCGCTTCGATGGTTGCGAGCTTGGTTTCCAAGCCGGCTGCCGGACTCTTGACGACCGCCTCGATGGCCGCCAGTTTCGTATCCAGCGTTCCGCCCAGTACTGCAATCGCCCGCAGGATCAAGTCCATTAATTCTTCCAGACGGTTTTCAGACGTGACGATATCCTCCAAAGCGACCTCGACCAACGCCAGTCTCGTCTCCAGACCCGATGTCTGGCTGGCAACGGCCGACCGGACGGCACCCAGTTTCTGCTCCAAAGAGCCGTTCAGCGAAGAGACGGCCTGATGCAGCTGCTCCAACCGCTTCCGATTGTCGGCGAAACCACCCGCGACGGCAGCTTCTGCCAATGCCAGCTTGGTCGACAGGGCCGTCGCCTGATTGGCCATGGCCGCCGAAATGGCTGCCAGCTTCTCGTCCAGCGTGCCGTCCAGCGAGGATACAGCTTCCAAAGCCAGCGCCTGTGCCGCGGCACCGTCGGCAAAACCATTTTCGACAGTCGCTTCTATCAGGTCCAGCTTGGACTCCAGGCTCGAGGATCCAGCCTTCACCGCTTCCTCGATGGCCGCCAGTTTCTCGTCCAGCGTGCCGCCCAGCGAAGCAAGTGCCTGCTGCAACAGCGCCTGCCGTGCCAGGTCATCGGCGAAACCACTTTCAACGGCAGCGTCGATCAGGCCCAGTTTCGTTTCCAGACTCGTCGTCTCTGCCTTCATGACCACCTCGACGGCCGCCAGTTTCTCATCCAGCGTACCGCCCAATGCCGCCACGGCCTGCCGGATCTGTTCGACCGCCGACTGGTTGTCGGCCAGCCCCTGGCGCATCAGCGACTCGATGCGCGCCATCTGTTCGGACAGCAACCGGCTCGACTGTTCGATCGTCGAAAGGACTTCGCTGTAATCCGTTTCCAGCGTTATGCGAAGATCATCCTGCCCGTTCTCGCAGCCACACGGGACCAGCAGGAACATGCCGGTAAGCAAGAGGGCGGATATGCTTGTCTTTTTCATGTCTTTCATGGGAATGTCAGTTCACAATCGTTACTACCAAACTATACGAGAAGGATAACGCCAGGACCTTGAACTGAGGATCGGTCTCAGTGGGGAAGATCCACAGGTCGTAATGGGCTGTCAAGCCGAATTTTGCCCCGGGCACAGGATCTGCCTGGAACCGCACTGCCAATTTCAGCGTTTCCGGCAGCAACTGGGCCGACATCTTAAAATAAGGGCCCTCAAGGTCTCCATATTGTTCCTGCAGAATAAAACGGCCTTCCAGCCAGGATCTCTCCAAACCCAGTTTAGAGAGCAGGCTTCTGATATCGACGACCGCGGTATTGTCGCCCTGGATATCGTTAACCCCGACAATGGCACTTTCAGGGAACCAGACGGCATTGTACCACCCGATCTTGAAATTATGGATCGTATCCTTGACATGCCAGCGGTCCGTCAGGACCAGCTTGCCCAGCAGGGACTCATGCTTGACACCGGAGGAATCCTTGAAATTATGCCAGAGTCTCCAGCCGCCGCGGTCGGACGGATCCTTGTCGGGCCAGAACTGGGTATAGGTGATACCCGCCGTATCGGGTATGAAAACAATCATCCTTTTCTCCTTGTCCAACTGGATGAACACCGGTGCGATGGAATCGTTTACCGGAATGAATTGCACCGAATCAATGAACGCTGCCGTATAAGTGCGGGTATCCGACTCGTCTTGCGTCTCGAATACCCCGCTGTCGAGCGAATAGTAGATATTGTTGATACTGCCGTGTCTTTTGAACGTGAACGAGGCTGCGGGATAGGTCCAGTACTTGAGGCCCTTGAGGGCTTTGGGCGCCATCACGAGATCAAAAGGCTCCGTAGAGACATATTTCGGGTTCTGCGCACTTCCACAGGCCGCCGAAAGAGCCACGATAACTTCGTCCCAGACAACATAAGGGCACTGGCAGGATATGGTGACGGCATACTTTCCTTCGACCGAGGGATCTGCCGTCAACGAGAGGGAATACAGGATGGACGATGCATCGCCCTGGGCATTGTTGCCCCAGGTCGGGAAGAACTGCTTCCTCGAAAGAATGTCCAGCTTCAGCTTTGCTTCGTCGATGACCGCATTCGCCGGATTGACCTGGATGTCGGCTCGCCATGAACCGCCGGCTGCCGTCGTCAGTGTCGGTTCACCTACATACTTCAGGCGGAACGGGACAATTGCTTGTTCCAGTTCGGCGAGCGCCTGCTGGACGGCGGCCAGGATCGCGGCGTAGTCGGGCAGTCCCTGAATCGCGGAGAGGATGCCCGAAAGGGCTGTGGCCAAGTCAACGTTAACGTTTGTCGACAAGGCGGTGAAAGCTGTCGACACGTCGTCGATGGCTTTCGATAGTCCGTCATCCGCATCGCCCAGTTGCTTCTTCAGGGCGTCGAGTGCGGTCTGGACAAGACCCAGTGCGGTCTTCTCGTCGGCAAATCCGTTGACGAGGGCTGTTTCGATGAGGGCCAGTTTGGACGAAAGGCTCGTCGTCTGGCTGGCGACAGCCGATTCGACGGCTGCCAGTTTCGTACCCAGCGTTCCCTCCAGGGAAGAAATCGCCTGCGAGACCAGGCTGAGTCCCAAATCCTCCATACGCTCGCCCTGCTTCTCCACCGCCGTTTCGATGAGGGCAAGCTTCGTTTCCAGGCTCGTCGTCTGGCTGGCGACGGCCGATTCGAGGGCCGCCAGTTTCTCTTCGACCGGGCCTTCCAGCGAATCCAGCGCCGTCCGGATCAGGGCCTGCTGCGCCGTCGCCTCCGCAAAACCCCGTTTCACAGCCGTTTCTATCAAGGCCATCTTGGCCGCAAGAGCCGTCGATGTATCGCCGATGGCATTTTCGATGGCCATCAGTTTCTCGCCCATGGTTCCCTCGAGCGAGTCGATTGCTTCCACGATCAGCTCCTGCGCGACGGCGTTGTCGGCAAAGCCTCCCTGGACCGCTGCTTCAACCAGGTTCAGTTTGGTCGCGAAACGCATTTCCTGTGCTTTCACGGCCCCTTCGACCGCCGCGAGTTTCTCATCGAGCGTCCCGGCCAGCGAAGCAATGGCCTGCTGAAGCAGGGTCAACTGCGCCTGGCTGCCGGCAAAACCGCTGGTCACGGCCGCCTCGGCCAGGGCCAGTTTCGTTTCCAAACTCGTGGACTGCGACTTGATCGCCGCTGAAATGGCGTCCATTTTCTTTTCCAATGTACCGCCCATGGAAGCGACGGCCTGCCGGATCATCTGGATCGCCGTCTGGTTGTCGGCCAGCCCGTCGTGCTGCGACGCCTCGATCAGTGCCAGCTTGTCGGCCAGCGGCTGGTTCGACTGGCTGATTGCCTCGAGAACGCCCCGGTAGTCAGGCTGGAGCGCAATGTTGACCGGCGAAGCTTCGTCTTCACAAGCAACCAGCGACAGGGATACCGTCCAGAAGAGGAACCATCTGTATAGAATGTGTTTCATGAGTCTAGTCGATCAAGTTCAGCGTGATACAGTAGTCCAGCAACAGTTGCGTCGGTGCAAAGGAAGGTGTATTGTCACTGGGTTTCGTATTGAGCCGGATGCGGCCGCGAACCCGGTATTTCTGGCCGGCGGCAAGTTGGTCACCCTTCTTGCTGAAGACCAGATTCGCCTCCCGTTTAAGTCCCTTCCACTCCAATCCCAACTGCTCACACCCCGGGTCTTTCGCGCTTGTCAGGGGAATCGTGCTGTATTCGAATGCATAGCGCTCGGGCAGTCGTTCATCGTCCAGCCCTATCTCCTTGAACTTGTCCGACAAATCGCAGGGATAGTACGGATAATTTCCCTTGAAAAGACTCGGGTCATTGACACTGACATCGATATTCAGATCCAGACTGTAGGTGTTGAACCAGGACAAATTGACGCCGAACGTAGACGTCACGCCCCAGTTGTCGGTCAGCGACAGAATACCGACGACTTCCTCATTCTTGATGCCGGTGGCCATCCGGAAATCCCGCCATTTCTTGCTGCCTGTCGTATCGGGATAGAAGCGTACGAAATGCTTCTTGTTGTCGAGGATGCATTTCACAGGAGCCATATTGGCATCGAGCGGAGTAAAACTGGCGGAGGCGATATTGGACGCCGTGTAGGAACGGGTCTCCAAGCCGCTCTTCTGCCGGAATATTACCGAGTCCAGGGCGTAGTATACGACACCCAGTGTATCATCGGGATATGGCTCACTGTTCGCGTTGTAGAACGTATCTATCGCGCAATACGAAGCATAGGGATAGTTCCAGCGATAGACCCCGAAATCGAGATTGGGCAACATCACGGCCTGGAATGAATTCGTAGTGAAAGACTTCGGCTTCGTATCCGTGCCATAGTCATATTCGAAGGCCAGTGTGGATTCATCCCAGATGGATAAGATAGAGACCGCCGTCAGCGTGGCGATATACTGTCCTTCGGTTGAAGGGTCCGCCACAAGGGATGTGAGGGTGAAGTGATCCGCTTCCGTCCCGGCATTGTTAGGGAAGAATTGCTTGCTCTCCAGAATCTTGAGATGCATTTTCTCCATTTCGAGTGTTTTGTTCGAAGGATTGACGCGAAGCGGTATATCGATGGTCTGGCCTTTGACGACGGTATAGGAAGCAACGCCCAGATAGGACAGGGAGAAGTTGTCGACTTCCTCTTTCAGGTCTTCGATGGTTTTCTTGATATCAGCAAGGGCCTGGCTGTAGTCGGTCTGGCCCTGCACAGCGGCAAGGATCTGCGCCAGGGCCTGGGCGATCTGTCCCGTAGTGAGGGTAGTCGAGAGCGTACCGAGATCGGTAACCACATCGCCGATGTCTTTCGAGAGCGCATCGTCCATGTCGCCCACCTGCTTCTTCAGCGCACCCAGCGCGGTCTGCAGGAGGCCGATGGTTGTCTGCCCGTCGGCAAAACCGTTGGTAAGGGCTGTCTCGATGAGGGCAATCTTCGACGACAGGTCCGTAGACTGGCTCTCCAGTGCCGTTCGGATGGCCGTCAGTTTTTGGTTGACTGTACCACCCAATGATGAAAGCGCCTGCTGGATCATTTTCACTTTCGTTTCGATGTCGATCTCTCCGATCGCCGTCACAGCCGCTTCGATCAGCGCCATTTTCGCATCCAGGCTTGTAGTCTGGCTGGCCATGGCCGAATTGATGGCGGCCAGTTTATCGTCCACCGTACCACCGAGGGAATCCACGGCCGTCTGAATCAGTGTCCGCTGTGTTGAATCAGCAGTAAAACCTTCCTTGACAGCCGCTTCAATCAAGGCCATCCGTGCCGAAAGGGCCGTTGTCTGATCGCCGATGGCAGCTTCGATGGCCGCCAGCTTTTCTTCCAGCGTGCCGTCCAGCGAAGCAATCGCTTCCAGCATCAGCGCCTGCGCGGCGGCGCTGTCGGCAAAGCCTTCCGTCACTGCCGCTTCAATCAGGCCTATCTTCGTCTCCAGGCTCGATGTCTGGGCTTTCACGGTCGTTTCGATCTGCGTGATTCGCTCCTCCGTCGAACCGCTCAGCGAAGCGATGGCCTGCTGCAGCAGCACCTGTTGCGCCTGGCTGTCGGCAAAGCCGTTGCTGACTGCCGCTTCTACCAACGCCAGCTTCGTCTCCAGGCTTGTGGTCTGGGCCTTTACGGCTGCCTCGACGGCAGCCAGTTTTTCTTCCATGGTCCCGCTCAATGAGGCCACGGCCTGCCGGACCTGCTCCATCGCGGCCTGGTTGTCGGCCAACCCCTGTTGCAGTGACGCTTCAATCAGCGCCAACTTGTCGGAAAGCGACTTGTTCGCGCTGTTGATGGCCGCGATGATTTCGCTGAAATCCGTCTCCATCGTGATATCCATCTCCGGATGCCGGTTCTCGCACGACGAAAACGCCAGCGGAGCCAGAAGCAGGATTGCCAGCGCCCTGCTGCGCCAAATGCGTCTGTCCTTCGTATTTTTCATAAGTTTCATTTTTATTTCATCAGTTGGAAGCAAAGACCTACGGTGGCAAAGGCCTGGCCTTTCGGCGAGAGTTCCTGTTTGCCTGCCAGGACGAAACGGTAGCCGCCGCTGATCCGCAACGCCACCTGCGGGAGAATGACATATTCCAGCGACAGCGCAGCCGGGATACAGGGCACGACGTATCGGTGTCCTTCGTTGTGTCCCGTGACATGGACCGTATTGCCGGTTTTGTCGGGTTTGATGGTGTTGCTCACGCCGATTGTGTAGCTGTTGCCCGCTGCGAACAGACAGGTCACTCCGGTTCCCACATAGAGAGAAAGGGGGTTCTTCCTGCCGCCCAGACCCAGCAGGTTCAGTTCCCCGGTCAGCCCGGCGCCATGAAAGTTGGTTTTGAAGTCGCTATAGACGTCGCCCTTCACACCGCCGTCGGGCTGGGGCAGCAGACTGGCATTGGTCTGTTCCCGCAACATCCGGGTATAGCTATAGTCGAGTCCCAGACGGAAAGCGGAGTTGAAGTTGAAGAAAATTCCAGCGCCGGCCTGGGGCTGGATGGCCGTAAGCGTTTTGGCGCTGGCCCCTTCGATGCCACCGCCTTGCATCCATGAAACACCCCCTTCGAAACGAAGGCCAAGCGTTCCCTGCGCCCACACGGCGGAAGGGACGGCAATCAGCAATACAAGTAAGATCTTTTTCATATACTTCCAAATGATAAGTAAAAGTATATATAAATAATATAAAACACAAAAACAGATTGCGCGGGCTTGAACCCTAAGTTACCTCACGTGGTTCAGATAGCAGTCGAGGGTGTTGCGCATGAGCATGGCGATGGTCATGGGGCCGACACCGCCGGGGACGGGGGTGATCCAGCCGGCAACGGGTTCGGCGGTGGCGAAGTCAATGTCACCGCAGAGTTTGCCGTCGGCGCCGCGGTTGATGCCGACGTCGATGAGGATGGCGCCGGGCTTGACCATGTCGCCGGTGATGATGTTCGGACGGCCCACGGCGGCGACGATGATGTCGGCGGTGCGGGCGATTTCGCCGAGGTTGCGGGTACGGGAATGGGCAATGGTAACGGTGGCGTTCTCATTGAGCAGCAGGGTTGCGACCGGCTTGCCGACCAGTTCGCCGCGGCCTACGACGAGGGCATGCTTGCCTTCGATGGCTTCGCCCGTGGTCTTGATCAGGTGGATGCAGGCGCGGGGCGTGCAGGGCGCAACGTAGCCCTGCTTCATGGTGAAGCCGGACTTCATGCCGAAGAAGCCGTCCACGTCCTTTTCGGGGGCGACGGCGGCGATGACGGCGTCTTTGTCGATGTGCTTCGGCACGGGCAGTTGCACGAGGATACCGTCGACCTTCGTGTCGGCGTTGAGGCGCGCGATGACTTCCAGCAGCTCGTCCTGGCTCGTCTGCTCCGGCATCCGGATGACGTCGGAGACAAAGCCGACCTTCTTTGCGGCGATCTCCTTGTTGCGCACATACACCTGGCTGGCGGGGTCTTCGCCCACGATGATGACCGTCAGGCCCGGTCGTCGGCCGTAGGTCTTTTCCAGTTCAACGACTTCCTGCTGCATTTCTTCATACAGCCCTGCAGCAATGGCTTTTCCGTCAATGATCTTTCCCATGTTATAACAAGACATATTTTGCTATATCGTGACGATAAAAGAGGTTGTTGCAGCGGATCTGGTCGATGCCGGCATAGCAGCGGCGGGCGGCTTCCTTCATCGTCGGGGCTTCGGAGACGGCCATCAGGACGCGGCCGCCTGCGGTGACAAGGCCGTCGTCGGTGCGCTTCGTCCCCATGTGATAGATGCGTTCCCTGAAGTCGGGCGTGATGACGATGGGGACGCCTTTTGAATAGCTGCCGGGATAGCCTTTCGAGGCCATCACCACGCCCATGACGGAGGCATCCTTCCACTGCAGTTCGGGCAGCGCGGCGCCCGTTGCAGCCGCTTCGAACACATCGTAGCTATCACTCTCGAGGCGCGTCAGCACGACTTCCGTCTCGGGATCGCCGAAACGGGCGTTGAATTCGATGACCTTGATGCCGTCCGGCGTTTTCATCAGGCCGCCGTAGAGCACGCCGCTGAGCGGCGTTCCGGCATCGGCCATCGCATCGGCGACGGGCTGCAGGATATGCGCCACGGCAAAATCATATTCTTCGTCCGAAATGAACGACAGACCGCTCTTGCCCGTAGCGAAAGATTCCGTATAGGCACCCATGCCGCCCGTGTTCGGACCGGTATCGCCGTCGAAGGCGCGCTTGTGGTCCTGCGCGGCCACCATCGACCGGACCTGACGGCCGGAAACGAACGCCATCAGCGAGAATTCGGGGCCCGTCAGGAATTCCTCGATCACCACTTTCCCCTCACCGTAGCGGCCGTCGAGCAGCATGTCGCGCAGCGCGGCCTCGGCTTCTTCCAGCGTAGTGGCCACGACCACGCCCTTGCCGGCAGCCAGGCCGTCGTACTTGATGACGGTCGGCAACGAAGCGGCCCGGACATACGCCCAGGCTTCGTCGAAATCTGTGAAGGTCTGATACGCCGCCGTCGGCACCTTCGCTCCGGCCATCAGCCGCTTGGCGAACTCCTTGCTCGATTCGATGGCGGTGGCCGCCTTCGTATGGCCGAATATCTTCAGCCCGGCTGCACGGAACCTGTCGACAATGCCCGCGGCCAGCGCCGCTTCCGGACCCACGACCGTCAGATCGATCTCCTTTTCTTTCGCAAAGGCCAGCAAACCATCGATATCCGTATCTTTCAGCGGCACACATTCCGCCTGATAGGCAATCCCGGCATTGCCGGGTGCGCAGTAAATCTTCTCTACCTGGGGAGACCAGGCCAATGCATCGACGATGGCGTGTTCCCGCCCGCCGCCGCCGACAACCAGAACTTTCTTTCCCATGGTTCAGTCCTCCAGAATTTGTCCGGCGGCATTCTTCGTATCCACCTTCTCGATGATACGCTCCAGAATACCGTTTTCATCAAAAATAAAGGTGCGACGCAGCGTCCCCATCGTGGTCTTTCCATACATCTTCTTCTCGCCCCAGGCGCCGAAGTCCTGCAGCATCTGCGTGGAAGTGTCGGCCAGCAAACGGAAAGGCAGCTCGTATTTCGCCCGGAACCCCGTGTGCGACTTGGCGCTGTCCTTGCTCACGCCCACCACGTTGTATCCGGCCTCCGTCAGCTCCGCATAATTGTCCCGGAACGAGCAGGCCTCGGCCGTACAGCCCGAAGTGTTGTCCTTCGGATAAAAATAGATGATGGTCTTGCGACCCTTCCCGATGAAGTCCTCCGACTTCACCGGCTTCCCGTCCTGGTCTACGACCTCAAACGACGGCATCTTGTCTCCAATCTTGAGCATATCTGTTAATTTCTTCTGTATGCGGGAGCAAAAATGCCTGTATTTGCTCCCCGATGGTTCATTTTACCTGTTGTGGGAGCAAAATCGCCTTTATTTGCTCCCGCTACCATTTTTCACAAAAATACGAATCATTTCTGTTCCCCCCACACAAAACCTGTAGAAAATGGAATTAACAACGGATCCGACCTTTTGCCATCACAAAATGTGATTTCAAAGATTCATTTCCTTATCTCTCATAGATCAAATACTTATCTCGTTCCGCCGAAGCGACGGCGAAAGGTTTGAGGTAACCGTTTTCAACCAGATCGACCTCTCGTTGGATCTTTTTCTCGATATCAAGCTTGAACCGGACAATGTCCAATAGGGATATCTTTACTTCATGGTCATAATCCACCAACAGGTCCAGATCGCTTTCTGGAGTCTCCTCGCCCCGGGCGAACGAGCCGAATACCCATGCACGGAGGATGGGCATACCGGCCAGACAACTTTGAACCTCCGAAAACATCTTGATTCGGGATTCGTCCAAACCGGAGATGCACTGTGACAATTCTTCTGATACGCCCCGTCTGGCGGCATATCGGCCCAATCGGTTCACATTCACGGGATACACCTCCATTTGCTTCTGAAACTCCAGACGGAAATACTCTTCCGCGGCATCTTTACGACGAATGGTATCGACAATCTGTTTCTCAAGGGAAGGCACCTGAATGCCGTTATCTTCGCAGATAGGCGCCTCTGAAACAAGCGGACCAACGATGATATATCCTTCCAGCACAGCCGGAAATCGCTCCGCCGCTTCCGCGTCAACCACCTTCTTGTAGTGTTTACCCAGACAATCCATCAATACTAGAAGATCGCTGCGCGCCGCCTCAACATACAGATTGCCATCTCGCTGATAAAGACAATGGTCTGTCCCGACGCACTCATCCATCAAAATCTCATTCACTTCTCGCATCCACGGCGTGATTTCCTCCCGATAAGTCGGCTTGTGTACCGGCAGATACCTCCCACGCCCCGTCCTTGACAAACGGCCTGCCTCGCACAAAGCCCGGATCCGAGTATACACGGAAGCCATCGGCATCCCCCTCAATACTTCCGTAAAGTCGTCCACCGACAACTCCCGTCCCTGATCAAGGAGTTCCTCTACACGTTCGTTAACTTTCACGATCCTCATAGATTCCCATTTGACCGCAAGATAACGATAATTCGGCAATATTTAAATAATAATTGCCAAATTATCTTAACGCCAAAGCGCAATTTGGCCTGTGACTCCAAGACCGCTATGCCGTTGTTCCTTATTAAATTTACACCAAACCGCAATTTCAGCAATGTGAATTATTGGCGAAAAGGCGCGAACAGCGGCATGGGTGACAGCGGGTCGACGAGAGACAGGATCAAGGTCGATACTACTCCACCCACTTTCCGCTGATCCCATTTATGTCCATACTACATCCTGCTATCTTCGATTGATCTGCACCAAGCGCCTTCGGAAGTAAGGAGGCTGAGCGGAAGCGCGATATATTCTAAGCGCACGGCAGATACCGCTGAAGATGATGACCGTCCTCAATTAAGGCCGTCATTGAGGATGGACGGAATGAAAAATGTTCGCCGTCCTCAAGAGAAGGCTCTGGTGAGGACGGCGAACAATAAGGGACTCGGGACATAGCCCCGTAATACTAGTGTTTGAAGTGGCGGACGCCGGTGAAGAGCATCGTGATGCCCAGTTCGTCGGCTTTGGCAATGGATTCTTCGTCGCGGATGCTGCCGCCGGGCTGGACGATGGCGGTGACGCCGTATTGGGCGGCGAGGGCAACCGTGTCGCCGAAAGGCAGGAAGCCGTCGGAGGCCAGGACGAGGCCTTCCGTGAAGCCGGCGGCCTGCGCCTCTTTCAGGGCGATCTCGGCCGAGCCTACGCGGTTCATCTGGCCGGCGCCCACACCGATGGTGTGACCGTCGCGGACCACAGCTATGGCATTGGATTTCACATGCTTGACAATGCGCCAGCCGAAATCAAGGTCGCGCAGCTGCGCCACGGTCGGCTTGACACTCGTGACGCACATCTCCGGAGAGACCTTTTCGACGGCCACGTCAAGTTGCTGCGCCAGCATGCCGCCGTTGACGCTTACATATTGCATCGGCGCCTGCTTCTCCGGAGCCATCTCCACCTCCAGCACACGCAGATTCTTCTTCGACGACAGAATCTCCAGCGCCTCCGGCGTAAAGGCCGGCGCAATGACGATCTCCAGGAAAATGGGCTTCATGCCCTGCGCCACCTCAGCCGTCAACGGGCGGTTGATTGCCACGATGCCGCCGTAAATGCTCACCTTGTCGGCCTCATACGCCGCCTGCCAGGCCGCTTCGATGGTCTCCCCCACCGCGGCTCCGCAAGGATTCATGTGCTTGAGAGCCACGCAGAACGGTTGGCCGGCAAAATCACGGACGATGTTGAGCGCGGCATTCGCGTCCTGTATATTGTTGTAGGACATCTCCTTGCCCTGAATCTGGCGGGCGAAGGCCAGCGAATACGGCTGCGGCTCCTTCGCCGCATAGAAATTCGCCTGCTGGTGCGGGTTCTCGCCATAGCGCAGGGACTGCTTCAGGTCGTATTCCAGGAAAAGTTTCTCCGGCAGGCCGGCCTGGGCGCGCATATAACGCGCAATCATCGTATCGTACTGGGCCGTATGCGTGTAAGCCTTGGCAGAGAGCGTCAGGCGCGTCTCGGGCTTGGTATTGCCGCCAGAGCGGATTTCGTCGAGGACCTTCTCGTAATCGGAAGGATCACAGACCACCGTCACGTCGCGCCAGTTCTTGGCAGCGCTGCGCAGCATCGAAGGACCGCCGATGTCGATGTTCTCGACAGCGTCTTCCATGGTCACGCCCGGCTTCGCGATGGTAGCGGCGAAAGGATAGAGGTTGACGCACACCAGGTCGATGAATTCAATACCGTTTTCCTTCAGGGCCTGCAGATGTGAAGGCAGGTCGCGACGGCCCAGCAGGGCCCCGTGTACCTTCGGGTGCAGGGTTTTCACACGGCCGTCGCAGATTTCGGGGAAACCCGTCACTTCGCTGATACCGATGGTTTTCACGCCTTCCTGCTCCAGCAGGCGCTGCGTGCCGCCCGTGGCGATGATCTCCCAGCCGAGGGAGGAAAGGGCGGCGGCGAAAGCCGCCACGCCGTTTTTGTCACTTACACTGATGAGTGCTCTCATTGATTATTTCAGTAACTTATTGATAGTGTCTACGTAGAGACGATGTTCGATTTTTTGTCCGATGCGGTGTACTTCATCGGGATCATTGCCTTCATACGGGAAGGCTTCCTGCGCAATGATACGTCCGCCGTCCAGCGTGTCGTCGACCCAGTGGATGGTTATGCCATAGACTTTCACGCCGTAGGCCACGGCATCCTCCACCGCATGCGCCCCCTTGAAGGCGGGAAGCAGCGACGGATGGATGTTGATGATGCGGCCGCCATAGCGTTCCAGCAAGGTGGGGCCGATAATCCGCATGTAACCGGCCAGACATACGAGATCGATGCCCAGCGCATCCATGCGGTCCGCGATTTCCCGCTCGAAATCCGCCTTGCAGGCATAGGATTTCGGCCGGAAGCAGAAAGTTTCCACGCCGAAACGCGCGCCGCGTTCCAGCACTCTGGCACCAGGCACGTCGCACACCAGCAAAGCCACGCGCGCGTCTATGCGCCCGTCGACGCATGCCTGCGCGATGGCTTCGAAATTGGTGCCCGATCCGCTTGCAAAGACCGCCAACCGTTTCATAAGAGATTGATTTTCACGCCTTCCTCGTCGGTAACACGGCCGATGACCGTGGCCTTGCGGCCGGCCTTCGCCAGGATGGCGATGGCCGCGTCAGCCTCCGAAGCGTCGAGCGCCAGCACCATGCCGATACCCATGTTGAAAATGTTGAACATCTCGCGATGCGGGATCTTGCCCCATTTCTCCAGGGCCTTGAACACGGGCAGGATCTTCCAGCTTCCCTCCTGCACCTCGATGCCCTGGCCGGGCCGCAAGATGCGGGGGATATTTTCGTCGAAGCCGCCGCCCGTGATGTGTGCCACGCCATGGACGTCGCAGTGCCGGATGACCTCCAGCACTTCCTTCACATAGATGTTGGTCGGTGTCAGCAGTACCTCGCCCAGCACCTTGCCATCCAGCTCGGAGCAGCGCTGGCCAAACTGCAGGCCTGCATCAGCGACGATCTTGCGCACCAGGCTGAAGCCGTTGGAATGCACGCCGCTCGAAGGAATGCCCACCAGCACGTCGCCCACCTTCACTTTCGTCCCGTCGATCAGCTTGCTCTTCTCCACCACGCCGGTCGTAAAGCCAGCAATGTCATATTCGCCGTCGGCATACATGCCCGGCATTTCGGCGGTCTCGCCTCCGATCAGCGCACAGCCTGCCTGCCGGCAGCCCTCCGCCACACCGGCGACGATGGCTTCCACTTTTTCAGGAATATTGTGTCCCAGCGCCACATAGTCGAGGAAGAAGAGCGGTTCGGCACCTTGCGCCAGCACATCGTTCACACACATGGCCACCGCGTCGATGCCGATGGTATCGTGCTTGTCCATCGCAAAAGCGATCTTGAGTTTCGTGCCCACACCGTCGGTGCCGCTCACCAGCACAGGCTCCTTGTAGTTGAGCGAGGCGAGGTCGAACATGCCGCCGAACGAGCCGAAGCCGCCCATCCAGCCCGGGCGTTTCGTCGAAGACACATGCTGTTTGATGCGCCGTACCACTTCGTATCCGGCTTCCAGGCTCACGCCTGCTTTTTCATAGTTGATTGCCATTATTTTTTCCTAAAGTATTTAACTGCATTTTCAAAGATCGATTCGCCCACACGCGAAGGAATGTTGCGGTAGAGGCCGGTGCCGCGCCGCTCGCTGTGGCCCATCTTTCCCAGGACCAGGCCGTCGGGGCTGATGACGCCTTCGATGGCGTAGGACGAGCCGTTGGGATTGTAGGGCGATTCCATGGTCGGTTCGCCCGTGGCGGGATCGGCATAGCGGAAGGCCACCTGGCCGTTCGCGAAGAGCTTTTTAGCCTGCTCGGGGTTGACCACGAACTTGCCTTCGCCATGGCTCACGGCCACGGTGTGAAGTTCGCGCGCCTGGAAACCCGCGAGCCAGGGCGAGCGCGTCGTGGAAACGACCGTGGTTACCAGCTGTGAGATGTGGCGGTTGATGTCATTGCGGAAAAGCGTGGGATCGGCGGCCGTCACGCCCAGCTTGCCGTCGGGCAGCAGGCCGCTCTTGATCAGAGCCTGGAAGCCGTTGCAGATGCCCAGGATGAGCCCCTTGCGGGCGAGCAGTGCCTGCACCTGCGCGGCGACCTTCGGGTTGCCGAGCACGTTGGCGATGAACTTGCCGCTGCCGTCGGGCTCGTCGCCCGATGAGAAGCCTCCCGAAAGAGCAAGGATCTGGCACTCGGCCAGGTCGCGGCACAGCGCATCGATGGAGTCGAGCACATCTTGTTCCGTAAGGTTGCGGAAGACCGAGAAACGGGTGCGGGCGCCGGCGCGGCGGAAGGCCGCGGCAGTGTCGTAGTCGCAGTTGGTGCCGGGAAAAACCGGCAGCAGCACGAGCGGGTGCTCAATCGCGTCACCCGGATAAACGGATGCGGGCTTGTGGCAGTAAACATCCGCGAACTCCGGCACGGGATGCGAAGGGAACGGGGTCCGCTCGGGATAGATTTCGGCGAAGCGGGCGAAGCAGGCCTTGCGCAGGGACGCGAGCGTCAGCTCCGTGCCGTTCAGCACGACATCGCCGTCGGTCACCGTGCCGAGCAGCACGGCACCGGGATCCTTCAGTTCTTCGGTCGCCTCGACGACGAGCGAGCCGTAGCCCAGACGGAAGAGCTCCGTTTCGGACAGTTGCACATTGAAGCCGAGGCGGTTGCCGAAAGCCATCTTGGCGAGGGCCTCCCCTATGCCGCCTAAACCCAGAGACCAAGCCGCCACGATGCGGCCGGCTTCGATCTCTCCGTGGACATAGCTCCAGAGATGCTTCAGCGCATCGGTATCGGGCATACGGTCCGCAAGCGGCGTATGACGCAGCAGGTAGATGCGATGGCCCTTCTGCTTGAATTCGGGCGAAATGACATGCGAAGCCTTCACCGGCGTGATGCCGAAGGCAATCAGCGTCGGCGGCACGTGGATCTGTTCGAAAGTGCCGCTCATAGAGTCCTTGCCGCCGATGGACGGCAGGCCGAGGGCCAATTGCATGCGCAAGGCACCCAGCAGGGCAGACAGCGGCTTGCCCCAGGTATGCGGATCGTGCGTCATCCGCTCGAAGTATTCCTGGTAAGAGAAGCGCATGGTGGACCAGTCGCCACCGGCGGCCGTTATCTTGGTGCAGGCCTCAACGACAGCGTAAGCCGCTGCGTGATACGGGCTCCATGTCGCCAGATCGGGGTTGTAGCCAAACGCCATCATGCTGGCAGTATCGGTTTCGCCCGGCACGGGCAGTTTCTGCACGGAAACCTGTGATTCAGTGTCCTGCCAGCTGCCGCCATAAGGCATCAGCACCGTGGAACTGCCGATCGTGGAGTCGAACATCTCGATCAGGCCTTTCTGCGAAGTCACGTTGGGGGATGCGAGAAGGGCTTTCAGCTTTTCCTGCAGGTTGTTGCCTTCCACTATGAGATCGAACGGATCACGGTCTTCCACCGGCAGGATGGCCGCCTGGGCGAAATGCCGGGCGCCGGCGCTGTCGATGAAGCTGCGCGGCAGGTCGGCCACGCATTCCGCACCGTTGAGAATCCGCATCCGGCCCGTATCAGTCACGTCGGCCACGTAGGTCACTTCGATATTCTCCTCAGCACAGTATTGTTCAAATTGCCGGCGCGCCGCTGCCGGAATCACCACCGCCATGCGCTCCTGCGACTCACTGATGGAG
>JAEEGH010005216.1_pt1 | contig 32806 bp, 46 predicted proteins | sample 9134181 | NCBI WGS metagenome assembly JAEEGH01 (sample SAMN16246544, study PRJNA631951) | gut metagenome | biome: gut microbiome; feature: rumen; material: DP-attached | host: Bos | place: Iran: Karaj | collected 2018-10
CACTTGCGAGATCATCGGACACGAACTTGAGCAACTCGCGAACATCCCCGACGATGTATTCGAGAGCATCCCGGACGACGGCAACAAGGAACTCGCGGCAGAATATAGGCGCGTGATGCGGGAGGAAGGATGAAGGCCGGACGCAAGCCCGTACTCACATTCTCCGAGCAGGTCAAGCTGCGGAGCATCCAGGCCGCCTTCGGCAAGGACTCGCCCGAGGAGGCGCAGTTCTGGGAGCAGGCGAGTACATCCGCGAAACTGCGCAGGGCCATCAAGCGCGGCAAGAGCATAAAGCCCAAGCCCCGCAAGTACAAGTGCTACAAGGATGCGCACAACGCGGCAAATAGGGCCTACTACCTGCGCAACAAGGAAAAGGTGAGCGAGAAGAACCGCCGGTGGTACGAACGCAACAAGGAGCGAAAGAAGGCGTACTACGAGGCGCACAAGAGCCACATCCGAACATACTACAAGGAATGGTACGACGAGAAAAAGGAGGTAAAATAATGTGCGAATATTGCGAGAAACCGAACAAGACGATAGTGACGCACATGAGCGGCGTGTCGGCGTTCGTCGGAGCGAATCGTCTGTGGTTGAGATTCTACGACAAGGAGTGCAACAAGACGATAGTAAACGTAGAAGACATTAACTATTGCCCGATGTGCGGTAGGAAATTTTAGGAGGCCAAATGACCGATGCCGAAATCATCGCGGAACTCAAGCGCGAGCCTGCCGAGGAACTGCGCAGATTACAGCGCAAGCCCTACGAATGGAAGGTGGAGCACGCTCTTGATGTCATCCGCGAATTTGTTGATCACGAGGGGGGGGGGCACGTCTATGTTTCGTTTAGCGGTGGAAAGGACTCGCTCGTATTGCTCCATCTTGTGCGCTCAATCTATCCCGATGTGCCTGCCGTTTTTGCTAACACCGGCATAGAATTTCCAGAGCAAGTAAAATTCGTGCGGTCATTTCCGAACGTAACCGAAGTGCATCCGATTAATCACTTTCCGAAGATTATCAAGGAGAACGGCATCGTATACCCCAGCAAGGAGGTGGCGATGTACATTCGTGACGCGAAGAAGGGGTGCAGGTACGCGATTAACGGGCTGATGGGTAAAGATACCGAAGGAAAAGAAAATCGCTACAAGGCGCGTTTTAGGAAGTATGCATAGCTTATGGACTGCGGTGTGAGAATTTCGCCCGATTGCTGTGAACTTATGAAGGAACGCCCGATGCGCGATTACGAAAAGCAGAACGGCAAAAGCCCCATAATCGGAACGCGCGCAGAAGAATCTTTTAGACGCGCCGTCGGGTGGATGAAAAGCGGATGCAATTCTTTTGCAGGCAATCACGCGAAAAGCACGCCTTTATCCTTGTGGGTGGAATCCGATGTGTGGCGATACATTGACGAGAACGGCATCAAGTTGTCACCAATGTACACCGATGGGGGAATGAGCCGAACGGGCTGTATGTTCTGCCCCGTACCCATTGCGCACGGCGATTACGCAAACATAGAATACGCACGAACGCACCACCCGAAGATGTACGAAACGATGATGATAAAGCACGGGCTCAAGGCGATGCTTGAGAAGGTGCGGAACACTAACGGACAACTTTCACTTTTCTAAATAGAAAAACCCACCCGCGAGGGGTGGGCTTTGTCCTAGTTAACAACTAACTATCTACAATTTACTCAATTTTTCCGCGTCCGTCAAGGGAATGATGGATATTTGTACGCCCGGATTCCCCTTGTCGTAGAGGTTGGTCGTGACTATCTTCGACACCACCATCCAATTATCATCCGGCAGAATACCACAATCAACGAGCAGGTCGAGGATGCTAGACACTCCGTTGTCGCTGTCCCTGCGTACTCGGTCGCCGTGGGTAAATTCCAGGTAGAGCACGAACGGCCCTTCGTCCAGCGGGTGCGCGTGTTGCTTCCTCACGTAGAGGGCAGCGGCCTTGTGCCACTCGGTAAACCTCTTGTTGGGGAAGGTGCGCCCCGTCCGGCGGTCGACCACGCGGGAGTTCTTCTTGCTGGGTGTCTCAAGGGGGATGTGGATAATCATCTGCGCCAATCCCCCACGTCGAAGAAGATAGCACCGAGCAACAGCACAAGCAGAACGAAGGCGAAAGTAATCATCCAATCTCCGTGATGCACAAGTGCCTGATTGTCCGGCAGAGCATCGTGACCATAGTTTCCGCAAGTTTGGATTCGGTAAGCGTTCCCTTTACCGTATCGCGACCCATACCGACGAGGACGCACCCCGCCGAGTCCTTGCTGGTGTTGCCCGCGTGTATGCGTATGCCGCGCGACTCCGCGACCTTGTAGCCGTATATGAGAGGGAGTTCCCGCTTGAACTTCGTGCTCTTGCTGTTCGCGACGTTGTACGTTCCGCAGGGAATGGCCTTCGAGCGGTTTTCAAGCGTACGGCAGATGCAAGTACCGCCGAGGAAAAGACGGCCTAGAATGGCCGTTTCCGTGAACGCATCGCGCACAAGGACTAGCACGGCCCATCCTCCGGCGTGTGCGACCTCGCGCGGGTGCTCATCTTGAACATCCCTACAAGTTCGCGGAGCAGTCCGTTCGTTTCCTTCAGTTCGCGTTCGATTCGGTCGAAGCGTTCGTTCCCGCTCTCCATCATCTTGTCGTGCTCGGCGACCTTCTGCTCGAGGATGGCGATGCGGGTGTCGCGTTCCATCTTTGTGGCTTCGCGGTCTTTTTTAATTCCTTCCACCTCGCTGTGCGACTTGAGCCACGCAGCACCCGCAAGAAGGAAGGCGACCAGCGCCGTGACGAGTCTCTCTTCCATTATATCCCCATTTTCATTTTTCAAGCCGCCCTAACCAGCCGCGCAAATCGTTGGGCCCCGCGTCATGAATTTGGCGCGGGGTTCGCGTTTTACCCGGCGGGCGTGAGCAAATCGGTAGAAAAAGACATTCTATTCGTTATTTTAAGTTGGCTTGACAAGTCCGCCGTTTCTTCAACCCATACGCCGTTTTCATAGTGTCCAAATAAATATACAGTACCGTTTAAACAAATGCCCTTTTCATTTTGGCTACCCCAGCCGGGCGCGAGAAGATACTCAACATCTCGCCTGAAAGAATCTTGTTCGTAATTTTTTACATCAATATTTGATATATAAGAATTTGCAAATGTTAAGTAACCGTTATTGCTATAATATACAGGTATATTACCGTTCCACGTTCCGCCACTTACTTTACATATATTTGGGCCCGCAATATTTTTATATCCAAAAATATTTTTATTTAAGTATGGCGGACAAATAGTAACATACGGATAATCGGCATAACTAGTAGAACCATTAGAATATGGAATACAATTTGTTCCCCATACGGGAATAGAAAATTTATTCCAATTCGCAGGACTGTATAAACCATTTATTTTTTTATACGGAACTCCGAATAAATTAACATCGTTTATAACTTCTTCTTTCTGAAATCCTATTGATATTTCATAAACACTATAAAACTCATCGCCACTTTCAACTTTTACAAATTCATCTAATTGTACTCTTGACGAAAGAGTATAATTTAATATACCGTCTTGCAAAATTGCATTATACCAGCCAATTTCTTTTATAGTGAAGTCTTGAGAAATAGAGTGAGCGTGTGAAACTCGCAATTTAATTACTGAATTTGCCCCGTCTATAAAATATCCGCACCAACCATCACCGGTTTTTTTCGTTGTCGTTTGCTCTGTTACCCTATGTTTTAAGTCTGCGTCATTAACAGAAGTATCTCCCGTTCCGTCACCCAAACAACAAGAATTAAACACTCCGTATCTTTGGGAATTTTGACTACTCTTTACAAACCATGAATTATAATTACCTTCTAAATCTGTTGTAGGTATGTTGTCTGTGCCGTCAAACGTCAAAAGGTTATTCAAGCATGATTTTGTAATGGTGTTGTGAATCGGCTTGTCAAAGATTACTTTCTTTTCCTCGCCGTTCCTTTTCTTTATCCCGTACCCGATAAGGGCCCCGCCCAGTTTAGCCATAGTCTAACCGCCTTTAAATAAATTCTGCTGAAATTATATCGTTTCTCACGCCGCAATTATCGCCGTGCACATCGTACCGCGTAACCGCCGCAATATCGTTTCTCACGCCGCAATTATCGCCGTGCACATCGTACCGCGTAACCGCCGCAATATCGTTTCTCACGCCCGCCGCGTCCGTAGGTATCGCGGGAACCGGGCCCGAACCGTCCCCGAAATCGTGCGTAATTTGTACGCCCGCCGGTACGTTTTCCTTTGTCCAGCCTTGCGCGGAACCATAGGGCAATTTATAGACGCCTAGTCCATTGTAGATAGAGTAACGCTTGTAGACACTACTTTTATATACGTGCGGGCGCTTGTAAATTGTCGGTTCCATGCGCCCCCCCCTAGACTGCGAGTCCCGTGAGTGCATCCAGGATGCTGTCCGTCTCGATTTCGAGTTCAAGGATAGGGTTCACGTCCTGCCCCTTCATGTCGTCGCTCACGTTGAAGTCGTACACGTTGAAAGCGCTCTCGGCATCGAGCACGAGACGGCAGGGGCGGTTCAGCGTCGTGTCCGCACCGCTGTCCGGCGTAATCGTGATGTTCTTCTTTTCCCAGCGGTTCCACTTGCCGATGTTCATCTCGAACTCGGCGAACGGCTCGCCTACTTCAGAGCCCTGCGATACCTTGCTCAAGCGCATCTTGAGGGCGGCAGCGACAGCGCCGTTGCCGTTGATTTCAAGGTTCGCGTTCGTGAGGCGCGCGCCCGTAATCTTGATTTTGGAAAGTCCGCTCAATGCGACGATGCCCGCGAATGCGCCGCTGGTGAGGTAGCAGGGCATTATCTGGTCGGAGGCGGGGGAAAAGTTGGCGTTCGGCGTTTCTCCTCCAAGCTGGTAGGATGCGCCGGTGTACAGGGAAAGCAGATATTTGTTCGTCATCTGTCAATACTCCGTTGTTTATTCGTTAAGCGTTCTCGAGTGCCGCGATGCGACCGACAAGCTGGTTCAGCACCGGCACGATTCCGTTCTGCTTCATCAACTTGGTGCTGTACGTGTACGCGCCTTCCTCGCCGGAGCGGGTGTGTTCGGTGCAGAGATAAATCTTGTCGCCGAGCGCGTAGTAATAGCCGAGTTCGTGTTCGTCGTAGAAATCCTTGCTCGCGTCGAAAATCGTCAAATCGTCGGGGTCGTGGTCGTCGAGAGAATTTTCTGCGGACTTGCCGATAGCACCATTCACGCCGTCGCTCGTGACGGGGTTCGTGGAGCCTGCCTTCGGTTCGGTATCGAACTTGAGGGTGGATTCGAGGGTCTTCTCGAGACCGGGTACTTCTTTATAAAAACTCATGGTTTTATTCCTCTTTGCTTTTCATTTTGTCGCGAGAAAACGCGCTACTTGTCGAACGCCTTGAAAATAGACGTGGCGACATAATCGTCGGACTTGACCGCGACAAACACGTCGAACTGGTCGCCCGCGTTCTCCGCGCTGCGTTCGTGGTAAAGGTACGGCGTGACGAACTTGGACTGCATGTTGTCCGCAGAAATCTGCAAGCCCGACCCGTGCTCGAACACGGCGTATTTGCTCAAGTTCCAGACACGGCGCACGTTTAGGCTGCGCTTGTACGTTCCCTGGTTCTGAACGAATAACGTCTGCATCTCGACCGGCCCGTAGTCTATGGACTCGGCAGGGCACGAGCCGACGTTGCCGGAGTAGGTCGCGCTCAATTCCTGGAACGGGGCGATGTACGGTTCTAACGCGTTGTTCGAGAAGAACGGCATCATTACTCCGTTGCCGCTCGTGTAGAACTCGTTGTCCTTGATAATAAGGTTCTTGACCTTCACGTTGTAGATGTCCGCATTACCGACCGACGAATCGCCGAACGCGATGTAGCCGTTGTTGCCGAACGTGTTGCCGACAAAGGACACGTCGAGCCAAAGGTTGCCGCCGTCCTCGTATGGGATGACGTGAATCGGGTTGTCGACTGTGCAGCCGTTCATGCGCAAGCAGTCGAACCACGAGAAGTTGCCGATATTCAGGACCACGTTGCGGAGGTTCACCTCGTTGCCCTTCGCGTGCGTTCCGCCGGCAGCATTCCATCCGGCACACTTGAACGTTCCTGTAAACGAACCGCCGCTCTGCGTGTACGACGTGGTAGTCGTGTCGATGGTGCTTGCGCTTACGTCACTATTCTGTGCGTAGATGCTATCGAATGTTGCGCCGGAGTTGATTGATACAACGCTGTCGATGATTCGGACGGTTCCCGAATTTACCGTGGCGTTGTACAAGCCCGGATTCCCGTACACGTTGCGGAGGGTCATCGTAGACTTTACACGGATTCCTCCTGTAACAACACCGTTGTCGATTTCCTTCAAATTTTCGTTGATTATGTGGCTCACCACTCGACCGCACAAGTCAATGGTTGTAAATGACTGTGTCGCTTGCCATGCAAGCCACACGTTCGCATTAAGCGCGTCGGTAATCTTCCAATCATCGACCTCGATGTGGTGGCCTTGCGATATTGTGCCGAAGTCCACGGAGCTCGGGTTGATGCTCCAGAACATATCGTCGGAGAAATTGCAGCCAGAGAATTTCAAGAAGTCGGATTCATGGAAAATCCACTTTGCCCCGACAAAGTGGCACTTGTCGAAATTGAGGTACGCACCCGTCGAAAATGTGTATGTCGGAGCGAAGTATACGCCATCGACTATGGCTTCCGAGACATCTATCTTGCTGGTGATTACACCGTTCGAGAGGTGGCTTCGGTCGAGGATGAGATGCTTTGCACCGCTGCGCCAGAATCCGTCAAGCGAGCGACACCATGAGCTGCGAATGGTCGCAGAGTTCTCGTACTGACTCTGTGTAATAACAAAGTCCGCGATGTAGTCGTGATTAAGGCACACGCCATCGACATCGATGTCGTAGGCGATAACGGTCGCCGTCGGGAACTTCGCACCGCATGAAAAAACCGCCGTGCGGTTGTTCGTCACCGCGATGCTTGACGTTGTGAGCGAATACACGCCGCGCTCGAAGTAGAGCGAGGACGGATACGTAATGACATAATCTCCACTCACCGAGAGAGGGGCGGTGCAGAACGCGCCGAGGTTCGCCTCGTCCGTCCCGGGCTTGATGCCGTACACGCTCGACTTGATGCTGTCGCCCTCGCACAAGTAGCACCACATGCCGCTCGCGTCGTGGCCATCTGCAATGACGCACCCGCCGTCCTCGGACGCGGTGCAGTTCGGATTCCACAGGTAGTATCGCGGGAACGTGTCGCCCGGTGTCGTGTAGCAATTCACGCGCACAACGCCCGACGGGTTCTCGATGTCCTTCAAGTCCGCGATGGTGTTCACCTCGGTCGTGCCTGCTTGCGACGGGTCGAAATCGAAACCCGCCTCGAATCGGTCGAAGTCCTCGAAGTCCTCGTCGGGGCTTTCGTCCGCGAGGTGTCCGGGTTCGCCCACGTACTTCTGCACGAGCACGTCCACCACGCCCACGTCGAAGAACAAGGTGGTCGGGATGCGGCCCGTCGTGTCGAGCAATACGGGGTTCTCGCTCGCGACATAATCCGAGCCCTGCATCGTGTAGATGTCCTTCTTCTCGAGGCTGTCGTGGACGAACACGAGCACGCGCCCTTGAAGGGGTGCGCCGCTCGCGTCAACAATAGAACCGGGGTTGAATCCAATCTTCATCTTACACTCCCATTGCCTTCATGATTTCGGTCGCGCTCTTGACCTTCTGCGCCTCGAGCTGCACCGCCTTCTGCTCCAGGTCCATCTGCGCCTTGTCCGCCTCGGCTGCGCTCTTGACCGCGTCGCCGCCCTGGTCAAGCATCGCCTTCTGCGCGTTCTCTTCCATGCGGAACTCGTGCTGCTGGCGAGCCTTGAGGAACTCGGCCTGCAAGGACTTGTCAAAGTCCGCGCTCGACTTCTCGTAGGCATCCACCTGCGCCGTGAGCTGCATGATTTCCTTGTCCTTCGCGTCGATGGCTTCCTTCATCTTGGCGATGGTGTCCTGCATCTGCATTTCCATCTCGGTCGGTTGCGGCATCGCGTTAAGTTCCGCGTAGAGGTTCGCGAGGATGTCGTTGTCCGGGTGCGTGCTCAGGATGGCGTTCACGATGCTGCGCTTCTGCGCAGGCTCCACGACTCCCACGAGGGTCGCGAGTTCCTGGCGCGCGACTTGAAGTTCCATGTATTCCTCGGGGCCTTGCGCCACTTCCACGTTCACGTCGGGATGGCCGAGCAGCGAGAGCACCGTGTCGCCCAACGCCTTGAAACTTGTGCGGAGGTGCTGGAAGTAGTGGCGCACGTTGTTCTGGAACACCTTGCTCGTGTACATGACCGCAGTCGCCGTCACGTCGGTGGACGTGTCCGCGAGGCCCTTGCTGTCCACGCCAGTAATGCTCGAGAGCAGGCCGAGAGAACTCTGCACGATGCCCGACACGTCCTGGAACTGCACCGAGTTGTCGAAACGCTGCGGAGGCTTGATTTCGGTCTTCTTGTCGTTCGCGAGGCGGTTGTAGGGGATAATCGGGTTGATTCCCGAGCCAGCCTTCTTGTAATACTTGTCGAGCCCCTTGAACGACTCGAGGCTCCCTTCCCATTGAGGCTTGGGAGATAATGCAAGACGTTCGCCGAGCTGCGTGAACGCCATGTTCACGATGCGCTGGATTTCCTTCGCCTTCGAGACGAGGCCCGTGTAGGACTTCTTGTCGCCATCCCACGTGCGCTCGCCCCATACCGGGAACAGCGGGATGCGGTGTATGGGAATTACCTGCTCGGGCGCATCTTCATCGCCGACCATCTCGCGGTCGTTGATGAACGTCGTCACGTGGCATCCGTCGGTATCTAGCCAGTAGTAGGTGATAATCGGGACGAGGTTGGAGCATCCCGCACCGTCGCCCACGATCATCTGCGCGTCCTCGCTCGGCACGTACTGCGAGCCCATGTGGACGCGCACCCATTCGCGGGAGCGGTAGTCGACGAGCGCGCCTTCCATCGCGTCGCTGCCGTCGAGTTCGACCGAGTCGGGGTCGAGCATCACGCGGTCGATGTCGGAGACGGAGTAGATGACGGGAATCTCGTTGCCGCTCGCGTCGGTATCGGAGCCGAGCGCGAGAACGCCGAGCCCGAAGGACACGGAGTCAAGCAGGGCCTCCTGCGTCGCGAAGCGGTTGGAATCGTGCGCGAAGAAATCGTCGATGGTCTTGTCAATCTTGCTGTCGCCGGTGTACCACGTGAACGGGTACGCGGAGTAGGAGTTCGCGACCGAGTGCGTCTGGTTCGCGATTACGTTAATCGTGATGCGGTTGCGCGACACGTCGATGAACTTGTCGTCGTCCTTGCCCCATTGCTTGCCCGAAAGCAGGGCGCGGTCATTCTTGATGCGTTCGCGGAGTGCGGAAAACGCCGACTTGGAACGCGCGGAAAACTTCTTGAATTTCTGGATGTTGTTCATTATTTAGCCTCCCATGCAGGGCGCACAAGACCCGTTTCGGCGAGCAACTTGTTGCCGCGTTCCAACAGCCACATCTTGAACTTGCGGCCCTGCGGGTCATCGTCCGACGTGTAGCCGTACTTCATCACGTTCGGGTTGTTCTTGACGATTTCGATATACTTCTTATCGTTTTCCGACAAGTCCTCGTTTTTGATGGCCTTCTCGACCTTCTTGCGGTTTTCCTCGTCCTCGAAATCCTCGTGTTCCTGGCGCGTGAAATTCTGCACGAACATCGGATCAACTTTTTCTCCCGCCATGCTGAACAAGCCGGAGGCCGCACCGCCCAAGACTCGGGTCATTACGTCCGCATCGCGCCTGCTGCCGTACTTGTTCACGACATAAGTGCCGAGGGCCTGCTGTGCGATGTCGTTGAACTTTTCGCGCGGTGTCAACTTGTTGCCTCGCAAAAGGTTCATCGCGTCCTTCGCATAAGGCCCTTCGAGAACGCGTTGCACGATGCTCTTTGCTTCGGGAGTTTCTGCGAGATAGTCCACAACATCGTTCACGCTCGCGCCCTTTTTCATTTCCGGCATATAGTTGAGATTGTCGACAATCTGCGAGAACTTCACGAAGTCCTCGGCCTGCTTTCCGGCTGCTTCTCCGATGGAGCGGACACCGCCGACACCGCCGTTCAAAATTTCTGGCGAGATTTGACCCTCGCCGACGCGCGGGAGTTTTGCATCCTCGACGGCCTTCTCGAGCGCGTCCTTGCCCTGCTGATACGAGGACTTGCCGATGTTATCGACAAAGGTCCTAATCTTTCCGCGAATGCCGCCTTGTGCAGTACCGAGCGCGGTGTTGTACAATCCGCCCATAGCACGAACAATGCCACGATTTACAGCCGCATTTGTTGCGGCACCCATAAGCACGTCTCCCCACGAAAAGTTCCTGCGGTCTGCGTTCGGGTCGTCGTCGCCTCGAGTCGCTGCGTCGAAAACTTCCGCAATGGCAGGAGCGGAAGCGATACCTAGTCCGAATTTCGCTGCATTTGCGACCTTGTTTGCGCCGGAGACAATCTTGCCGAAAGTTGCGCCCGGTATCATGTATGCTGCATTCTCGACAATATCGCCTGCCGTGTCCTTGAAACTCGGGTCTTCGCCACGAGCGATGGCTTCGTATCTGCGGGGTGTGAAAATCTTTGAAAGCAAGTTGCCGCCCTGCGAGATAAATTTCCCGACATTGCCGAGGTCTACGTCGCCGACGATCGGAAGCCTTGCAACTGAAGAACCTTCGCTCAATACCTTCTCGCTGTTCTCGTCAATATTGCGCATCATCTTCGACACGCTTGCTGCCTTCCATGTTTCGTAGATGCTATCCCAACCACGCTTGCCGAGGCGTTCATCTGCGACAATATCCTCCTTCCATTCCTTCTGCATCTTCGGGAATAGGTCAATGAACTGCTCCTCTTTTGTCGGGCCGTCCTTGATGTCATTTAAGCCGACAAGCGATGCAGCAACGCTAATATCTGGAATTATCGCCTTGTCGCCTGCGACCTTCACGCCTTCGAACTGATTGGGGAATTGTGCAATGATGGAGTCTGCCGCGAGTTCGTCGGTAGGAGCGTAAACCCTCTCCGCTGTTGCGGCAAGACGCGGGTCGAGATAGAGGTCGCCAGCCGCGGCCCTCTCGTTCACGTTCTTGATGATGTCGGAGTATTTAGCCATTATTTCACGTCCTCCACCAATCTCCCGTTCAGCATCTTGAATAAGTTTGTCCACTTTTCGCCGTTAGCCTTCGCGCTGTTGTATGCAAGGTTACGTTCGGCTTCGGTCATGTTTGCGGTCCTTGTCGCGAACTTGCCGGCATCTTCTTTAGCCTTCGCTTTCGCCTGCCTTCTACGTCCACCTGCCTCTACGGTGCGGTTTTCGAACTCGCGGACAATCGCGTAGAGTTTCGCGGTGAGTTCCCTGTTCGGGTTCTTGTCCGCATATTCCTTGAGTTCGACGATGTCGGTGTCGTGCAGGCTGTTCTTGCTCGCCTTCGCCGTGAAGGAGTTGCGCCAATACGTCTCGTTGTTCATGCCGTCGCCCGTGTCAGGGTTGTCAATCTTCGCGAGAACGTCGTAGTATTCGCGCGGGAGTTCCGACCCGTTCGCCGCCCTTTTCGCCTTGTCGAGTTCAGTACGCGCAAGGTCGAGGGCGACGGCGCGCTGGTCGTCACTCATCTTCGCGTACCCGGCGAGGGCGTTGCGCGCGTTGTCGATGCCGTTCCACACCCCGCTCATCGCTCCGGCCTTCGCACTTTCGCTCGTCTGCCTGCGTCCGAGTTCTGTGTTGACTGCTTGTTGATACGGTGCATAGTTCCCCGCCTCCATCATCGTCGCCGCAATGTCGATGTCGCCCGAGGCGATTCCGGGGTTCATGCGGTCGAACTGTTCAATCTGCGCCTCGACTTGCGCGAGTTCCGCATTGAGCTGCGCGAGCTCGTTATTCACGTCGCGCGTGGCCTGCATCTGCGCCTGCTGTCCAGCAAGTGCGGCAGCCTCGCCGCCGTTCTGCATCGCGGGAGCACCCGCCCATCTAAATCCAAATTCGCTCATAATTTCCTCTTACCAGTTCGGGTCATAGTGTCTGCGAGCCCATGCGCCCACGCTGTTGTCGACGTAGCCGTCCTTGTCCGTCGGGCTTGTGTGCGCAAATTTTCCGTTGCGGTTCATCATGCGCCCGATGCTCGGGGCTTGCAGGAGTTCTGCCGCCGCCATAGATGCCTCGTAAGGGTTCTTGCCGCCCTTGTACGTGTACCACTTGTCGCCGCCACGGAACTGCACCTGAATCTTGTTGTTCGGCAGAATCTTCACGCCAGAAACGGCAGAAGAACCCGGTGTCGGGTTCTGCCTTACCGTGCCGTCCTCGTTGGGCCACCACGACACAAGCGCACGTTCTGCCACGTCGCCGCCTTCCATGAGAGCGCGGTTGTGTTCCTCGAGGGTCTGCGAGCGCAGGGCCTCGGGTGCGATGTTGCGGTCGAGCGTGGCGTTGTTTACCCACGTCGGAGAGTTTGCCACGTAGGTAATGGGGTAGATGAACTCGCGCGTTAGTCCGGGGTACGTCATCGCCGCACCCTTCATGCCCTTTTTCGCCGCGGCCTTCTCGATGGCGCGCGAGAAGTTACCGCCGTCGAGCATTATGCCCGGAAGCATCTGGAGCGCGACCTTCCCGAGAAGTTCCACTACTTGCGAAAAACTAGCCATTGCCCATTCCCTTCAATTCCGCGATGCGCGCCTTGATTTCGTCGCGCCTCTTTACGAGAGCCGCACGTTCGGCGACCTTGCCTCGGATGCTGTTTGCCGCGTCTCCGTAGAGTTTCTTCTGCCGTTCTTCCTCGGCTATCCTGCGCTGCCTATCTTCCTCGGCGATGCGCTTCTGCTCGTTGATGTCGGCACGTGTGCGAAGGTAGCGGCCCGTTTCGCCGATGTCGTTCATCGCGCTTTTCCACCCGGAGCGGATGGCCTCGGGTTCGGGCTTGTCTATCTGCGGGACGTTCCATCGAAAGTTGATTGACAAGGGCATCGTGCTATCCTCCGAAGAACGGGGCTGCAGCCTTTACCATCGGGGCGATGCCATCGAGGATTGCGGAGAAGCCGCCCTTGCGGTTCGCGTCGAGGTTCGCCTTCTGGCCCATGACATCCGTCGCCATCTGCAAGTCGGCGTTGTTCTGGTTCGCCATGTTGCTCGTGTAATCGCTCAACGCCTGCATCAAGTTGTTGCGGTCGTTGCCGTAGATGTTCGCCATCGTGCCGAGGTTCTGCACTCCCGTCTGCGCCTGCTGAAGCTGCTGTTGACGGTCCTGCATCAATCTGTCGTATGCACTGCGCCATTCCTCGCTCGCGAGGGCCTGCTGCTTCGCCGCCACCTTGTCGAGATAGTTGGACGAGAACCTATTACCACCCGCCGCCGCGCTGTTGTTGATTGCGCTCATTGCGGCCCTCACGCGCTGTTCACGCGCAGGGTCTAGGAAGTCGTCGACCGTCTTGTCGTAGTCGCCCTGGTGCGCGATGGCGTCGGCGAGGGATGCGACAGCCTCGTTGTACTTGCTCGCACCTTCGGAGAACGTGCCGTTCATCTGGTCGTAGTAATCGCGGATGAGTCCGCGGTTCTGCGCGGACGTGGCGTTCGCACGCGCGAGCATCTCGTCGAGCGTCTGCTGTGCCGCGTCCGTCTGCTTATTGTTGCCGAACCCGAGAGCGTCGGCTAGGTCGTTAATAAAACTCATTTTCCGTTCTCCTTGTCCGCTCCATCGATTTCCATGTTGTCGATGTAGTTCTCGATGTCCTCCTGGAGTTTCTTCATTTTGTCGCGAATGGCAAAGATGTCGTCCTTGCCTTCGACCTTCTTCTTTTCGTCCTTTACGTTCTTCATAGTTTCTCCTCGATGCCGTAGATGGTAATGTCCACGAACGCGTTTTCAGGCAGCACGATGTTCGTCTGCTTCGGCTTGACTAGGATATTTCCGCTCGACGCGTTGTTCGCCCATCGCGCGATGCCGTAGCGGTTCGGGATGGTCGGTAACTCGACCGGCCCTGCCGCGAAACTCCCGCTCATGGAGAGCACGAACGGAGTCTTGACAACGTGCCACCCGTTGCGGTCGTATTCGTACCAGGAACCCGTGAGGACTCCCACAACGTCCGTAATCTTGGACGATTCGTTAATGATGCCGGAGCGCATTAGATCATCGACTCCGTCGCGGTCGCGCGGATTTCGCACGAACTTATTACAAGGTCGACGGGTGCGGAGAAGCTCACGCGCACGACGCACTTGCGGTTATATCCGAGGTTGCGCCACCTCACGCGGTGCGAATACTGACCGCGCCTGCCGAGCCCTGCGGCCTTCACGCTTCCGAAAGTATGGCCCCCGTCCTTCGATACCTCGAGCATCATCTGCGGTTCTGTATCGTATTCCTCGAACGCGCCCACGTTGCACTCGACCGCTAGTTCCTCGATGGTGAATGGCCGGAAGTTGTCGACCACCACGCCCGTCTGCCTTCTGCGTATGACCGGGCGCGTTTCGCCCGTGCGGAAATCCTCGACGAAGTAGTCGCGCATGAACGTACACACAAGGCCGTCGCGCGTGAACGCGTAGAACTTCTCGCGCCAATATGCGACAGACTCGGCACGCCACCGCACATCCGTTCCCAGGTCGCCGACGGTTGACCGCTGATGCCACCCGCCATCGAGCGCATCGTAGACCCACGTCTCGTTGCATCCCGGCAACTGCATCACGAAGAAGTTGTGCTCGCCCTCGGAATAGCAGAAGCCGTATGCCTGCACCTCGGGATTCTCCAGCAGCTTGTCGTCGAGCCATTGCTCGGAAATCTTCTTGAACGACGTGCCGGTCGCCATCATTACGCACTTGCCGTACTGCGCGCCGCTCGCCACGAAGTACACGACCGAGCCAGAGGATGCCACCGAGAACGGGGCCTCGAGCCCGAACGAGTTTTGAGCGGTGTAGGACGTGCGCACCCAGTCATCGTACTCGCCCGTGCCGCGCTGCCAAATCTCGACCGTCTTGGGGCCGAACACGTACAAGGTAGGACCGACCGCATAGATGCCGTTGATGTTGTCGCTCGACGATTCGGTGTTGAAGTATTGCTGCACATGGTAATCATCCTCGAACACGTGCGCGAACGCGTCCACGTCATCGGTGAGCACGGTCACGCCGTCGGGTCCATAGACGGGCTTGCCGTCCTGCATCCTGAACATCGTGCGCGTATCGCTCGCGAGCGGGTACGCCTTCGAGTAGTAGCAATAGCCACTCCACGCATCGTTGACAACTACCGAACCGCCCACGACAGCCACGTGCGTCGGACAAATTGTTCCACCGCCTTCGGTGATTCGTTCGGGTAGTTGCACGGGCTTGAGCGCGCCGCCTTCGAGCAGGTCGTATGCCTGGAGGTTCACGCCGTCAGCGATGAGCAGGAGCGCACGTGGGCCTCCCGTCTCCGCGAAACTGATGCGGCCGCTCGGGGCAACCGTCCCGAGTGCCTGCAATGTTCCCGCAGGCGTTACGCGGTACAAGGTCGAGCCGAACACGGCGAACAGGTCCTCGGGCGAGGATTCCGAACGCAGACCGATAGTGCTCACGTATGAGCCACGGCACGCAGCACTCGTCGCGGTCATCGCGAACTTTTTTAAGCCAGGAACGCTCTCCATGTACTCGTTCTTGCCGTTGCGCGAGTAGTAGATGTTGTTGCTCCACGCGCTGCCCTGAACCGCCGCGAACTTCGCACGGTCGGTAGCACCCACGAGCATATTTGTAACTTTCGCAGCCATTACAAGCCCACCCCGCCGAGGCCGTTGTAGAAGTCATCCATGTAAGAGCCTGCAAGCTGCCCGAGGTTCGTGAGCGGCCTATTGACCGCCGCGTTCTTGTCGATGGCATCCTTCGCCGCGAGCAGGTCCTCGTCCACTTGCGCCTTGTACGCATACAGCTTGTACCTCTTGACCATACGGAACTCGAGCGCGTAGAGGATGAGGTTCTTGTAGAGTGGCGAGAGGTAGATGGTATCGCCTGCGGAGTATTGCGGCAGCTTCTGCGCGGAGAACACCTTGAACTGCGCACCCGCCGTGCCGTTCATCTTGATTTCGCCCACCATGCGCGTCGAGTTGTCCGGGGCCTTGTCCGCGTACACCTTGTACGCGTAGCCATGCGGGAGCGAACCCGAAGCGAGCGAGGAAACGTCCTCCACGCTGATGGGCTGGAGCTGCATCCATCGGATGCCAACCTGCCGCGCCACGCCCATGATGTTGTCGGGCGGTTCGATAGGCACGACGTTTGCCGCCGTGATTTCGTCGGTAATCGGCTTGAAGAACTTGATGCTACCGGCAGCGGTCACGACATCCTCGCGGATATTGGACGCGATGTAGTTGTCGCTGTTGAGGTCTGCGATGGCGGTGTTCAGGAGCTCGACGCAAGAGTCGAGCAACGCGCCGCCGGCGTGTTCGTCGTCGTCAATCTGCGAGAGGTCGCGACAAGCGGAATCTATAATCTCATTTACGGTCATGCCTTCATTTTGTCGCGAGTCCTAAACCACGAAAAGCCCGCCGGAATTGTCCGGCGAGCATAACCCAAAGGAGGCTTGGATTTTTGCGAGGCTTACGAGACCAGCGTGTAGGTCGTGACGGATTCGCGGTGGTCGAAAATCTTGGCGCAGAACGGGAGGTCGATGCGCAAGAGTTTCACGCCGTTCTTGCCGTCGCCGAACTCCATGATCTTGAGCGTGATGTTGCCATCGGTGCCCACGTCCTTGACTTCGGAACCCGGCAGGCTGTTGAAGCGGTACTGGTCGAAGGAGAGGCAGGATTCGGTGCGGACCTGGCCCACTACGTACTGCTTGGAGGCCGTGAGAACCGGGGTGAGGGTGAACGTGACGGTCGTGCCGGATGCAGCCGAGCTGATGGTTGCGGCAGGGAGCACGGCGTTCGCGTTGTTGTAACCGGTCCCCGGAGCGGCAATGCGCAGTTCGGGGATGACGAGCACGGAAGTGCCGCCGCGATTTTCCATGTGCGGAATAACGACGTAGTCCTGCTGCGTCTCGATGCCGGCAGCGGTGCGAACCTTGAGGCCCGAGAGCTTGTACGGCATACCGGCGAGAATCTTGCCGGACACGGCAGGAGTGATGCCGCTGATGGCGGTCACGCCGAGCACGTTGTTGTTCGCGTCCTTGACGAGTTCGCCCGTGATGGTCGGGGCCGCGTCCATGTTGGTCGTGTTGACGACCGGCACGTTGGCGAGTTCAATCTGTTCTGCGCCACCGTACTTGCCGAGGTAGGCATCCTCGTAAATCTTCGCCATCTTTTCGTTCGGGATGAACTTGGCGAGGCCACCTTCAGCGATGTCGCCCATGATGGTCGGGCTCTGGAAGGAGAGCTTCTTGCCGGCGACTCCGAGTTCGTTCAGGGCCTTCGCGGACTTGGTGAGCAGCTTGAAGTCTGCGGCAGTCACGACGAGAGCCTGGGCGGAGGCGAACATGTTTTCTTCCATGACGGCCTTCTGCGTGCTGATGGCGAGGTTCTTGGCGCGCGGTGCGCCGATTTCTTCCATGAACTTTTCGCCGTCCTCGGTGTTCACGAACTCGTCCCAGATGTCGAGTTCCACGGAGGAGTTCTTGTTGTTCATGTAGGCGTTGATTTCGGGTTCGTTCACCGCGTCGGGGTTGGCGACGATGCCGTCGTGCACGGTGCCCGGGTCGGCGAGGTAGCCCGTGACCTTCATGCCGTATTTCTTGCCCTTGAGTTCGGACTGCGGGAACTGGGACTTTGCGCCCTTGATGTAATTCATTTCGTCGCCCACGAGGGCGGCAATGAGCTTCAATTTCTTGCTGTTGGCGAATGCCATGAGATTATCCTCCGCGCACAATACGTGCGCATACGGTGTAGGTGTTCGGTTAATCGTCCGCGCACCTACGGACAATGTCATGGGTGCTTCAAGTGGCCGTGTTTAACGTCTCGAACCAAAGACAAGGGGCCGTGCGCCGACTCTGCGAACGGGGTTTCGCGTTCCCCCGTTGCACTCATATTGTCGCGAGAAGGTGCACCCCCTAAAAATTTTTTATTTGAAGCGACGGACGAAGGCGCGCATCTCGTCCGGGTCGGAGTAGATGTCGGGCTTCACGCCGCCTCCCGCCTGCTTGCCCGGCTTGCCCAAGTGCGGCATCGTGGGCTTGGTCGGCGCGGCAGGGGTGGCAGGTGCCGCGGGTGCATCGTCCATGCGCTCGTCGACACGGCGGAGCGCATAGTACACGTCGAGCTGCGACACCCTGCGCGAGCCGTCGCCGAACACGTCGCGGAAGGTCTGCTGGTCGTTCAGGACCTTCTCCATGACGCGGGGGCCGTGCGGGTGGTTCATGAGGAAGTCGGCAGCGGCAGGGCATTCGTCGAGAATCTGCCCGAGGCCGCGCTGGGAGCAATACCGCACCTTCGCGTAGAACTCCTGCTCGCGCTTCTCGTCGTTGAATGCCGCGTGCACGTTGTCCATCCAGATGCGCTGCTGTGCGAACGCCTCGTCGTCGGCTTCCTTCTGCTTGCGCCTGGATTCCTCGTCAGCGTCGGCCTTCTTCTTCGCTTCCGCGTCACGTTCGGCGAGAATCTTGTCCACCCTGCGCTGCGTGAGGTAGTCGATGTAGTCGTCGTCGCTCTCGAAGTCCTTGCGGGTCTTGGGCGCGTTGTTCGGGTCGAGTTTCTTCTCGATCTCGGCGAGGCGCGCCTTGAGTTCGGCATTCTCCTTGTCGCGCGCGGCAAGTTCGTCGGCGTGCTTCTTGTTGTTCTTGTCGAGCTGCCGGCGGAACGAATACTCGGCGCGCTTCATCGGGTCGTCGGGGATTTCCTTCTTCGGCTTCGGTTCTTCGGCCTTTTCCTCGGTCTGCTCGGCAGGCTGTTCGGTTTCTTCCGGCTTTTCCTCGGGCTTTTCCTCGGGCTTTTCCTCGGGCTTTTCTTCCGTGGTTTCGGTCTGCTGTTCCACCTGGGTTTCTTCCGGCTTCGGCTCGGTCAGTTTCGTTTCTTCGGGTTTCTCCGCGGCAAGTTCCGCGAGAGCCTTGTCTAATCTGGACATCGTGTCCTCCTTCGGTTAGTGTTTGAAAGTCGTTTTTCCGTCAATGTCGCTGCACACAGCGATGTGGTATTCGAGCGTGTTGTGCGCATGATGATTGCTCTCTTCGTTGATTTCGCAGAACATCTTTGTCGGTCGCAGGCGTTGGCGGTTCGCGCGGTTGCGCCGCACCACCTTGAACCGGGCGATGGCGACCCCGAGCAGGTAGTTGATGAGCGCGTGCGGGTTCTCCGTCTTGGCATCCGTGTCTATCTTGTCGAGCAGCATCAAGACTATCTCCATCTGCACGTCCACGTCGCGGCAGACTTCCTCGAGGTACGCGTCCGCGCGCCGCGTGTTGATGGCGACCGCGAGCCGCACGATGGCGAACAGCACCGTGCCGATGAGGTCGTCGAGTTCGCGCGTTATTCGGTGAGCACGGCGCAGGCGCACGCACATGGCGAACGCGTCCTCGTTTGCGAATGCCGGGAACTTATGCGTCATCCATTATCCTCTCGATCTCGTCCTCGTCCATGTCGTTACCAGCCGTCTTGATTACCGGGTCGTCGATGTTGGTGAGTTCCACGCACGTGAGCGCGGCAGCGTCCAGGATGTCGGTGGACATCTTGAGCAGCACGCGCAGGTCATCCTTCGGAGTGACGAGCAACCGGCCCTGCCTATCCTTGCGCCAAGAGAGCGCACACGCCTGCCGTTTCAGTTCGGGTGTCAAGTCGAACCCGTCCACGCATAGACCGCGCTTGACTTGCGCCGCAAAGTTGAACATCATCTCCGCGCGGATGTTCGCGAACTTCTCGCGGTTGTCCTCGCTCGGGTGTCGTGCGAAGGAAATCTGCTCGCAGGGCATCTCGTACTTGAGGATGTTGAACTCGTAGTCGCTAAACGCCATGTCCATGTTCAGCTTCCCGATTTTGACCTTGCTGTTGAAGTCGACAATGCGCCGGACGGTTTCCTCGTGGTCGATGCCGTTCAGCTTCCACATGTCGAGCACGGTGTTCCCGCGTCGCGCAAAGAACGCGGTCGCGTCACGCTCCACGCCCTCGCCGCAGTCAAGGCCGGCAAGCACCACGTCGTCAAGAGTAGGAGCAGCAATGAGCGGAAACTCGTCCAGACGGATGAGCGATGTCGCGCCGTTGCCGACAAGGATTTCGCCGTCGAGTTCCTGGCGACGCATCTCGTCGGTAGTGATGCCCGATAGTATGAGCGCGTATTGCTCGTCGGTGATGAACGTGTTGTCTCGCGTTGTCGCCCTGATGATTTCCCAGTCGCAGTCGGGCGATGCCATGAGCACGTTCCACCCGCTGTCTACGCGTGGCGTGGTCGCTCCGATGATGCGGGGCTTGTCCACCTCCGGGCCACGCATACACGGCCCCCACACGCTCAAGATCGTGAGCGGTGCGAGGAACATCTCGTCGAGCAATAGCAGGGAAATGTTGGTGTAACCACGCGAGGCATCTACGCTCTCGTATGTGCCGAAGTAGACGAAATGCCCGTTGTAGCGCATCTGCATCGGAGCCTCGCGCCACTCGATGAACGAGTAGATGCCCCAGTCGGTCGCCATGCGCTTGATTTCGGCATACAGCGTGTCGTGCAGCGTGTCGTACCGCTGACCGCCAACCATCACGTTCTTGCCCTGCAATAGCGTGAGCAGGGTTATGGCAGAGAGGATGTAGGACTTGCCAGCGCCACGCCCGCAGAGGAGCAGCGACTTGTTCGCGGTGGAGTCCATCAACTTTCGCTGATGTGGTAGTAGGCGAAGGGTTACGTCCACGCTACACCTTCTCAATGTGGACGTTCAGGTTGTTGTCGAGTTTTCCGGCGAGTTCGATTTTCTGCTTGGCTTCTTCGGATTGGTCGAAAGTCGCGCCGACGAGTTTTGCTGCCTTTTCCACGAATGTGAGCAGGTCGATGTCAAGGGTTTTTATTGCCTTGTCGAAGATGGCTGACAATTTGCCGCCCTCGGCAGCGGAGCGTTCGAAGTCTTTTCGCAGGGCGTTGCGGATGGCGAAGGTTTGACCGCCCTTTTTACCCGCAGCGAGGGCCTCTTCTGCCGTCCACCGATGCACCTTGTCGCCCAGGTTGGCTATTCGTGAGGTCTTTGGGGAGGTCGCGGCAACGGCGCATTTTTCTCGCAAAATCGGCTTTTTAGCGGTTTTGACAGCGTTTTTTAAACATTTTGTATCATTTTTGCCGTTTAGCTTCGACTTTCCGGCAATTTTCAGGGAGAGCGGGGCGAGAGTCATGCGCGCCTCCTCACGACCTCGCACAAGATGGCGTACAAAAGTCTCGGGACGTTGGTGCAGTTTGGCGCGATGTCGTACTTTTCGGAGATGTAGTCTTCGGGCGGGAGCGGTCGGATGGTCGACAAGCCCGAAGACTCGAAAGCCCTTTCCAGCTCCTTCGCTTCGTCGTCTGACAACTTGGGGTCGACGCAAATCTCGTCGCCCGGATTCTGCTCAACGGTCTTTTCGGGCGTTTCCGTGCGTTCTGCGGCCTTTTCTTCGTCTGGGGGTGTAGTTGTAGTGGAGGTGGCGAAAAGAGCCTCCTGCGCGCTCCTGCGTGAATTTCTCCGGGTCATGGTTGGGTCCGCCTCGCATCGCGAACCCCTGCACGTACATAATTTATGCAAATATTCGCATAAATGCAATAATAAAATAAATTGTAAACAAAGATTTTACATAAAATCTATTACATAACTTGCATAACTTATGTATATTTAGAACGTAAACAACAAACAAGCGAGGTCAATATGCGTAAACTGCAACGGCTCAAACATCTGCTGTGGCACGTGTGCCACTTCCATTCCCCGACCTGCACCACCGTGACGGAATCCGTGGTGGCATCGAGCAGGGAGGAGGCCCTCACGCGCATCTTCGGGTGCGTCCCGCCGGCGTACATGCCGGTGGTGGTGTGGAGCGAACCGATAAGGAGGTCGGCATGAAGTACGAACGGATAACGCTGAACCTGGACCGCGCGCAGCTCGACGAGGCGATGAAGAAGGCGGCAGGCGAGGGCGTGGACATGAAGGTGGCGGGCAACCAGAGCGCGCTCGTGAGGGCGTTGGTCGAGGCGTACCTCGGCAGGGAGGCGAAATGAGCTGGGAACTTGTCGGCACGATCGTCGGGTGGGGCATAGCCATCTATGCGTTCTTCGCCCTGCTCAGGTTCTTCGAGAACAACGCCTCGAACTGGCAACGCCTCGACCGCATCGAGCGGATGCTGGAGGAACTGACGGAGAAGGACGCGGAAAAGGACGAGCCAAAGGAATAGAACCGCCCCGCATTTGCACAGAGAGCCCCTTCCGGGGGCTCTTTTTGTTTTGGTTTGGTAAGTATGCGAAAAACGATTTTCTCGCGCGTGCGCGATACACACGCACAAACATAGTTTGTTTTACTTTACTTCTATTCTATTCCCTTCTATTCCATTCAATTCTATTTAATTCTATTTAATTCTATTTAATTCTATTCTATTCTATTGTCAAAGGGTACTTCAAGCCCCCTTGCAAGCCCCCTCAAATAGTCCTTTTATTGTAAACTACTTTTTACTATTTTTTATAAAATTTATGTTGCAAATTACAATTTTTAATTATAAATTATACACAAACGATTGCCGATAATGCGGATGTTGTAAACGTGATTTAAGGCTTTCGTTTTGATTAAAACGGAGGCCGAATGGCAACATTTTCATGCACGAAGGAAGAACGCGAGTTCATCCTCAATATAGCAAAAAACAAGCGCGACGAATTGAAGGCCGCTGCGGATAACGCCCTCAAGGCCGGCGATTCCACGACCGAATACGCGCTCTCATACCAATCAACAGTCGCAGCCTCGATCGTGAGCAAGTTGGAAGTGGCGCGTGATTAGTTCCATCTACATAGATGTCGAGGAACTAGTCCTGGAACTTGACCGTGCGGCAGAATCGCCGAAGGTCGCGCAGGATTGGGCGGCAAGGTTTCGCGATACGCTTATCTATGGCGGTCGCAAGAAGAACCCGCTGCCGTTCGGGATGTACTGCATCACGCTCTCGAAGGGATTTACAGCGAACGGCAAACTCGGTCGCTGGAAGTCCATCGCGAAGGGAATATTGAACAAACGCGACAACAACGAGAACCCGACCGAGGAAGAAATTGTCGCGGAGATTATCGCGCAGAACGGGCGCGAAGAATACGAGAAGGTTCTTGCCGACATCAAGGCGGCAAAGAACGCAAAGAAATTGTCGGCAGATGGCGACACCAGCGATGGCTCGCAGAACGAATCAGACGGCAACGATGCTGCCCAAATGGAATCTAGAACATCTTCCGACACCGAAACTCTCGACGGCCTGACCGATAAGGACGAACAACCCGGTGCGGGGATGGCAGCCGCTAAGCCATCCCGCACCACACCGCCGCAGAACTCATACGGCGAATTTAACAACGTCCGAATGACTACCGCCGAGTTCGAGAAGTTCGTGCAGGCCGAAGGCGCGGAACGCGCGAACGCCTTGATCGAGGAGTTGTCCTCGTACCTGGCGAGCAGCGGGAAACGGTACAAGAGCCACTATGCCACATTGCTGAACTGGGGCAGGCGCAAGGACAAGGAAGAAACCCCGAAGCAGAAATTCCTGACCGCCGACGATATATCGCGCAGGAACTACGAGGAAAGCAAGAAGCAACTCGCGCAGATTCTGGAGGCCCGGAAGCATGGATAAGATCGTGACCGCCATCCACGAGCAGCTCGCGCTCTCTTACGCATCCGCAGGACGCGTCGTGCCGACTAACGTGGCTATCATCGCCGCAGCCCTTCAGGATGCGTTGCAATTCTCGACCGTTGAGGAAGTACACAACGCGTTCCGCAGGGCGCGCGACATGGCCGACATCCCGACGCAGCGCGTGCTCAAGGAAGCACTCGCGAACCACCGCCAGGAAACTACCCCGCCGCCGAAACCCGAAACGCTTATAGAGGATGGCTACGTTGGGCATAGGCAGCCCACGAACGAAGAACGCGCCTACATATTCGCAACGCAGTCCGCGTGCGGAATCGGGCCTCTCGTAGACAACGACCGCGAAATTATCGCACGGTTCGAGGCCGACCAGAAGAACGCGGAGTTCATGGAATACCAGCGCGGATGGCTAAAGAACTACATCCGCAAACTGAAAATCGAAACCGTAAAGCGTGCCGAACGCATCGCGAAAATCAACGGAGCATCCGAAATGACAGAAGAATACAAGAGCCTCAAATCCCGCAGCACCTTCACCGTTACCGGCGAGCGCGAACGCGCATTCATCACCTGCTCCGGCGAGGCGGCATACAACGCGAAGGTGCAGGCGGAGATTCTACGCATCCGCAAGGGTGGATGCGACTTCGCCACCGCCGCGTGGACCGCCCGGATGCTCTCGAGAACTTACTAAACACAAGAGGAAAAAAATGAACGAACAAGAACTCCACTTCAAGCGCGAACGCGCGCAAGACGGCATCCACGACGGGGAAATCGTCATCAACGAATACAAGCCGCAGGAACACATGACCGTGGGCGAGATGGCCCTCGCGGTCGCCCTGCCCTTCGGCCTGCTCTTTTTCTACGCCATCGTTGGCGCATTGGAGGGATAGATGACACATCGCGACCTTGAGATACTCATCGACTGCGTAGAGGACGCACAGCGCACAAAAAATGCCGCTGCGGAGGTCATCGCCGACCTCATCGTGGAAGGCAGGATGCCGACCGAGACGCAGGTGCGCGCATACTGCATCGCACGGCTCGGAGTCCAGAGCACGATACGTGACCTGGAAAACTGCATGGAAATCGCCGCCATCGACGCGGCAGAGGAGGCATAATGGAACAGAGAAAACTTACCAACTCGATGCGCAGCAAGTTCAACGCCTGCCACCGCGCATACAAGATTGCCTACGTGGACCTTATTCGTCCCGTTAAGGTATCGGACGCTCTATCATTCGGGACTGCGATGCACGCGCTCCTCGAGGCGTATTGGGGCGGCCAGGAGACCGAGGTGCTCACGGGCGACGACTACACCGCCGTGACGCTCCGCTGCCTCTTCGAGGGCTACAAGGCCAAGTGGGAGCAGGGCGACGCGGAACGATACGAACGCGTCGGCGCGGAGTTCGGATTCGAAGCCCCGCTCATGAACCCGGAGACGGGCGGCGTGAGCAAGACGTGGGTGCTCGCTGGCAAGATTGATGCCATCGCGAAGGACAAGGCCACCGGCAAGCACATCATCGTGGAGCACAAGACCACCTCGCAGGACATCGGCCCCGGTTCGGACTACTGGAAGAAACTCCCGATCGACGGGCAGGTGTCCGGCTACTACGTGGGCGCATCCACCCTCGGCTACGATGTGGACGTGTGCCTCTACGACGTAATTCGCAAGCCGACGATTCGACCCTACAAGGCCACGCCCGAGGAAAACCGCAAGTACAAGAAGGACGGCACGCTCTATGCGGGGCAGCACGAATGTTACGAAACTCCCGAAGAATGGAAGGCGCGCCTGATGGCAGACATCGCGGAACGCCCCGACTACTACTTCCAGCGCGTCGAGGTGGTGCGCTCCGATTCCGACCTCTCCGACTACCTCTTCGACATGTGGGCCGTGGGTCGCGAGATTGCAGATGCCGAACGCATCGGACGCTGGAGCCGCAACCCGAACGCGTGCAGCGTGTACGGCTCGTGCGAATACTTTGACGTGTGCACCGGCTGCGCAAGCCTTGATGACGTGACGCTGTTCCGCAAGGCAGAAACCCCGAATGAGGAACTTTAACCCAAAACCAAAAGAGGCAAAAAATGAACAATCTACTCTCCAAAATCAAGAAAGGCCCGACCAAGTTGCCGCCAAAGATTATGCTCATCGGCGTGGAAGGCGTGGGCAAGTCCACCGCAGGCGCGTCGATGCCGAACCCCGTGTTCATCTGCGGGGAATCCGGCCTTGTCGGGCCGCAGTTCGAAGGCATCCCCAACTTCACGCCCGAATCGTGGAAGGACATCCTCGACTTCTGCGAGGAACTCGCGCTCGCTCCGGGCGACTTCCGCACGCTCGTCATCGACACGCTGGACTGGGTCGAGCCGATGCTCTACGCCCACGTGTGCGCCGAGGGCAAGCAGAAGAACATCGAGTCTTTCGGGTACGGCAAGGGCTACGTGCTCGCGCAGCAGGAGGCGCGCAAGCTGCTCGTCGCCCTTGACAAGGTCAACCGTGCGGGGCTCAACATCCTGCTCCTCTCTCACTCGCAGCTCCGCAAGGTGCAGAACGTGCTCGGCGACGACTACGATCATTTCGAGAGCAAGCTGAACGCGAAGGTGGGAGGCATCTTCAAGGAGTGGGCAGACGCGGTGCTTTTCGCTCGCTTCGAGACATTCGTCGAGAAGGTGGACAACAAGGTCAAGGCATACGGCGGAAGCACCCGCGTCGTGGAAACCACGCACAGCGCGGCATGGGATGCAAAGAACCGCTACGGACTTCCCGAGCAGATGCCGCTCGATATGCTCGCCATCCTCTCGGCTATGGACGGCAACGGTGGCGACGCGAAGACGGCAGAAATCGAGCTGCGCGGGCTCCTGGAACGGCTCCCGAAGGACAAGGCCGACAAGACGCTCAAGTGGCTCGAGACTCCCCGCTCCGTCGTGGACCTGCAGAAGGTACTCAACAACGTAAAGAACGCAATCAAGGAGGCCGACAATGGCTAATTACTCCGGCATCATCACGAGCCACGCGCTCGCGGAATCCAAGAACAACAAGACTCCATCGGTCAAGCTGTGCATCAAGGCTACCACCTGCCTCGACGACGACAACGCGGTCGACAAGACCTTCTATGCCGACTTGTGGCTGACCGACAACAGCGCGCAGAACACCATCAAGACGTTGCGCGACATCGGCTGGCAGGGCATGGACTTCGCCACGCTGAACGGAGGCAACGACCTCGAGGGCGTGGAGGTGGAAATCTCCACCGAGGTGGAGACCTACGATGGCAACGACTACGAGAAGGTGCGCTTCGTGAACAAGCCCGGACACTTCGCGAACCGTGGTGTCAAGGCTATGGACGCAAACCAGGCGCGCGCTGTGGTCGCGAAATACAACGCCCTGCTCCGTAACAGCTCCAAGCCTGCCGCGACTGCGCAGAAACCCGCGCAGAAGGCCGCGCCCAAGTTCGAAGGCGATGACGATTTGCCGTGGCTGTAAGCGACTAGGCTTGACCCGCCTTGTTTATCCCTTCGCCGTGCAGGGTAGTCGCGCAAGCACGGCATCATGGCACACTCGGTTGTCGGTTGGCGGTTTGTTCATTTTCCCCGTCACAAAGTCCGGGTTCGATTCCCGGAGTGCCGCTAGCAGGCGAGTGCCTGCGAACGAGGCCCACCCACGGATTCAGGTGTGGACACCTTCTTTTGAAGGGGTATTCAAACGGGATTCGTCTCTTATTCGACGCTTCGGACTTGGATTTCTCTGGACTAAAGAAGGCGTGAGTAAACACTTATGTGTTGCTGGCTATTATTCCCGTAACTGGGACATCTGCCAAACCTGACACGATAAGCACAAACTCAAAGTCGACCAGCGCAAGAAGGTCTATGTCACCGGCTCCGAACGGGCTTGCGTATCGGAAGGAACGGCTCGAATCGTTCCGGCATCTTTCGAGGATTGGGCGCGGTCACGCACCTCGGTAAAACAACGCCCACAAGTTTATAGCCACGCAGGGCGACCTTATAACACGAATCCCTGCACACCCCTGCGTGGCTTTTGATTATGGCATGAACAAACGATTGCCAGAAACCGCAGGGGGACTCCATTGTTTTTTGCAAGTCAAACCTTATCCTACTGAATAAGCATTGCACCTTCGAAACTCATGCCCCTGCGGGAGATTTTGAACAAAGGAAAAATGAACGAATGGGAATAACGGTACTTTCACTTTTTGACGGCATGAGCTGCGGCCAGATCGCTCTCAAGGAACTCGGAATCAAGGTGGACAAATACTTCGCCTCCGAAATCGACAAACACGCCATCAAGCAGACGATGCTCAACTTCCCGAGCACCGTCCAGCTCGGCAGCGTTACCGAGGTGGACGCGCGTAAACTCGGACACATCGACCTGCTTATCGGCGGCAGCCCCTGCACGAACTTCTCTTTCGCTGGTCGCAGAAACGGAATGAACACCACCACGAACGAGGAAATCTACACGCTCGACCGCTACCTCGAACTGAAATCGCAGGGCTTCGAGTTCGACGGCGAATCGTTCCTCTTTTGGGAATATATGCGTATTCTCGGCGAGGTAAGGGAAACGAACCCGGACGTGTTCTTTTTCCTCGAGAACGTGGAGATGGGCGAAAAGTGGGAATCCGTGCTGACGAAGGCTATCGGCATCCCCGGAGTGCATATCAACTCGGCACTCGTGAGCGCGCAGAACCGCAGAAGAATCTACTGGACCAACATCAAGACAAAGACCGAGGGTCTTTTCGGGTGGGTAGTGCCGGACATCCCGCAGCCGGAGGACAGGGGCATAATGCTCGCCGACGTGCTCGAGGACGAGGTGGACGGCAAATACTACCTCAAGGACGAGGTAGTGGACAAACTGCTTGCAAACGGGGTAAAAGGTGCGGAAGGTAGTATGTGAGCCTAGCAAGAGGGAAGCCGTGGTAATCCCCGACCAGAACAAGGGGGGGGCAAGACCAACACCTTATCAACCGTAGAAAAGGATAACTGGATTTTGATTTATGAGGAACTTTGAGCAGATAGGATTCACGGCAACGCACGGATGCGAGAACGCTAACAACGGGCCGTTCTTCTTCTGGAAATCCGGCGGCTGCGACAACGCTCTCACGATTAACTCCTGGTGGCATCAAAACTTTATCATGGAATACGAAATTATACCCATTCTCCGCATCAAGGAAGCGAACAAGGCCGGATTCGTGGAGATCCACCCCGGCGAGTGCTTCGACGCGGAAAACCCGAACTCCGAAACTAGAAGAGGACGCAAAATGACCGACAAATCGAATTGCCTCATGGCGAAAGAAAACACCGACTTCATGCGGTACGAAGGCCCGCGCATCATCAACCTTTTCGGCAAGAAGGTGCGCGTCCTCGGCATCCGCAGGCTCACCCCTACCGAGTGCTCGCGCTTGCAGACCATCCCGACCTGGTACAAGTGGGAGTGCAGCGACTCGCAGGCATACCGAATGCTGGGCAACGGCTGGACGGTGGAGGTCATCAAGCACTTTTTCCAATTTCTGCCGTTTGAAAAGGAGGCATAAATGAAAACCTGCCAAAACTGCAAGCGGTGCGACAACATCAACCACGCGCCAATCGGGTCGGGGGAATACCGCCCGTGGTGCATTGTGTCGCCTGGACATTATGAGAAAATCGAGAACTGGACACAGCCGTGTGAGAAATGGGAGGCATGGAAATGAAGTGCGACAAACTTAACGCATACAAGGGGGACGTGACTATACCCGTCTACGGCACGATTGCGGATGCGGAGGTATACCTCAAGGACAAAGCAGACGAAGCCATCGCAGAACTCAAGAAGGAAAACGAAAGGCTGAAAAAGAAAATGGACGATTACCATTTGATGTCGGATATTCGCCGAGCAAAAATTAAGGAATTAAAACGTGCGTTGTGGATTGCGAGGGCTGAACGTGCGATAGAGAAAATCGCTTGGTTCAAATTGTGGAATGCAAGCATATCAACTATGAATCCCGAAGATGGAGCCAGACAAGAATTCGACAAATGGAAGAAGAACCTAGGCAAGTTTCTCAAGAGAGCAAAGGAGATCTAATAATGACACAGGAAGAACTTGACAAAATCGTAGAACAGCACCAGCACTGGATTTACGAGGACGTGGACGGCTGGGAAAATATGAGAGCCAACCTCACCGGAGCCGACCTCTCCAGAGCCGACCTCTCCGGGGCCAACCTCACCGGAGCCGACCTCTCCAGAGCCGACCTCTCCGGGGCCAACCTCACCAGAGCCAACCTCTCCATGGCCAACCTCACCGAGGCCAACCTCTACAAGGCCAACCTCTCCATGGCCAACCTCTACAAGGCCAACCTCTCCATGGCCAACCTCACCAGAGCCGACCTCTCCATGGCCGACCTCTCCGGAGCCGACCTCTCCTGGGCCGACCTCTACAAGGCCAACCTCTCCAGAGCCAACCTCTCCGGAGTCGACCTCTCCATGGCCAACCTCTACATTGCCAACCTCACCAGAGCCGACCTCTCTAACAAAGAATTCCGTCTTGGCAAAGTGCTGGATGAGCCGCTCACCGGCTACAAGAAAACAAAGGAAGGCGTGGTAATCACTGCCGAGATTCCAGCGGGTGCCATCGTGTTCTGCATCAACGGAATAAAGTGCCGAACGAACAAGGCGAAGATTACCAATATGGAAGGACACGAAGTCTTGCACTCGCAATACGACAATACCTTCGAGTACCGACTAGGGCAGGAAATCGAAATCAAGGACTTCAACCTGATGTACAACGTGGAATGTGCCTCGGGCTTCCACTTCTTCATGACTCGCAAGGAAGCGGAGAAATACTGATGAGCGAACTGAAAGTACATAAAATCGGAGATTTATGCTTTGATTTTAAAATGGGGAAAGACGTTGGTATAGATTTCTACCTCAAGTCCGAAGTGGACGAAGCCATCGCAGAACTCAAGGCGAAACTTGACAAGGCTATTGCGGAACGTGATAGCAATCAAGTCTGCATAGATTCTCTCAAGGGATACATCCCACGCCTCAAGGAAGAGAAAGACAAACTCAAGGATAAACTTGAGCAAGAACAATTGTTGAGGTCTCATTGGAATGAAGACGATTATGCGATGGTTAACGAACTTGAAAGACTTTCCAATGAAAACGAGAAACTCAAGCAAAAACTTGAGAACGTGCAAGCGAGTATGTATGCCGACTTGGAAGAATCACACAAGATGGAAGTCGAGCAACTCTTGATGGAGATTGTGAAACTGAAGGAAGATCGCAGATGGCGTAAATATCCAGACGAAAAACCAAGCGAAGATACTCGATACATCATTTGCGGTGAAAGCGGTTTTAGAGACGCTGACCGATGGATGCTTCTAAAAGAAAAAGGCTGTATGGGGTTCGGGTTTTATGATTACGGCGTCAAGTATTGGATGCCGATACCGAAAGCACCGGAGGAGGTGAAATGAAACTTATAATAGACTTACCTGATGAATTTGAGGAACATTTTGACTTTGACAAGTTCCAAGATTCCTTTATGCGAATTTGCGGCGACATCAGAACTGAAGGATGTTTGATGTCTTTGCTATAATACGGAAACCCTAAACTAAAAAGGAAAACAAAAATGGAAGAAATCATTGAAACCCTCAAAAACGACAAATCAAAAGTAAAGAAACTGGCAGTCTGCTTGGCTGTTGTAGTCTTTGCTTTCATTGCTTACCACATTCTCTTTGGCTATAACACGGCCACCCAGTTGCTGGTGAAGCAGTCCCCGAACGGCTCGCTGTCCTGCGTTGACCACGCTGGATTCTACTTCAAGGGCCCGTTCACTACTATTTACTCATACGACCGGACTAAGGATTTCTACTTCAACAGCAGCACTGAAAAGGTGAAGGGCGAGGGCTGGGAAGGAGGTGAAGATGACGAGGACGACATCTCCGTCACGCTTTCAAGAAACGCGAACGCTGACATCAGCGGATACTTGAAGTACCAGTTGCCAACGGACTGCGACGACCTTGTTAAAATTCACAAGGAGCAGCGGTCGGACAAAAAGTTGAAGCACGACCTGATTCGCAACTCCGTCCTCTCCGCTGTTCGAAAGACTGCTCCGCTGTTCACTGCTGAGGAGGCAAAGGTGACAAAGATTGCTGAGTTCCGCAGGCTTGCTGAGGACCAGTTGACTGAGGGAGAGTACCTTACTACGATTGAAGTGCTTACTGAAAAGGCTGGCGAAGACGAGTATGACGCAGAAGGCAAGATTGTAAAGAAGGCTGAAACCCAGGAATACAAAGTAACGAAACTGAAACTTGATTCCAGCGGCAACCGAATACTCACAAAGCCCTCCGCTCTCCGCCTTTACGGAATCAAGACTTTGCAATTTGAAATTCAAAATGTCAAACTTGACCAAAAAGCCCAGCAGCAACTTGACATCGTAAAGGACAGGGAAATGAAGCGAGTTGCCAACGCCACTGCCGCTGAAACTGCCAAGCAGGCTGCCATCACTGCGGAAGCGGAAGGTAAGGCTCGCATCGCGCAGGCAAAGGCTGACCAGGAAGTAGAAAAGATTAAGGAAGTCACTCAGGCTGAAAAGGAACGTGACGTGGCAGTTCTGCAAGCGCAGAAGGAGCAGGAAGTTGCCAGGCTGGAAGCGCTCAAGGCTCTGGAAGTTGCAAAGAAAATCAAAGCGGAGAAGGAAGCGGAAGCAGCAGCGAACCGCGCACTTGTCAGCGCTGGCTTGACGCCTCAGGAACGTGCTGAGTGGGAGTACAAGACGAAAGTTGGCGTGGCGGAAGCCATTGCCAAGTCAACCCACCCTCTCGTTCCGGAAATTATGTTTTCCGGCGACAGCAAGGGAGGGGCGTCAACTGCGATGGACGCTGTTGGATTGAATATGCTGATGGGATTGACGGACAAGTTGTCAAGCAAGTGAAGGGGTCAGCCCACGGCGAAGATAACGCACGCGAGGATGAACAAGTCCTCGTACACTTGCGAGATCATCGGACACGAACTTGAGCAACTCGCGAACATCCCCGACGATGTATTCGAGAGCATCCCGGACGACGGCAACAAGGAACTCGCGGCAGAATATAGGCGCGTGATGCGGGAGGAA
>JAEEGH010005218.1_pt1 | contig 32798 bp, 27 predicted proteins | sample 9134181 | NCBI WGS metagenome assembly JAEEGH01 (sample SAMN16246544, study PRJNA631951) | gut metagenome | biome: gut microbiome; feature: rumen; material: DP-attached | host: Bos | place: Iran: Karaj | collected 2018-10
GTTGTAGGCACCCTGCAGAACGCCGGGGCACTCGAACTCGTAGATGGTCTCGCGCTGGACGCGGCCGTCAACGCCGGTGAAAATCAGCTCGGCCTTGCCGGGCTCGTCAATGCGGAACTCGGTGTCCTTGTAGATGTCGCCGTAGCTGTGACGGGCAACGGTGATGGGGGAGGTCCAGCCGGGGATGTAGGTCTTGACGCCGGGGGTCACGATGGGGGTGCGGAACACGGTGCCGTCCAGGATGCCGCGGATGGTGCCGTTGGGGCTCTTGTACATCTTCTTCAGATTGTACTCAGTCATACGCTGGGCGTTGGGGGTGATGGTAGCGCACTTGACGCCAACATGGTACTTCTTGATGGCGTTGCCGGCGTCCACGGTGACCTGATCGTCGGTGGCGTCGCGGTTCACCAGGCCCAGGTCGTAGTACTCGGTGTTCAGTTCAACGAAGGGGGTGATCAGCTGGTCCTTAATCATGGCCCAGAGGATTCTGGTCATTTCGTCGCCGTCCATCTCGACGATGGGGTTCTGCATTTTGATCTTTTCCATCTCAATACTCCTTGGTCGGGCCAGATCATTTTATGTATTTGCCCCTTGGGCAGAGGCCCGCATACGGGCTCAGTATAGCAAGTTTGCGGTCAAGTTTCAACTGTCAATAATACCAATTTTTTGCCGACGTATTTGGGTAGATTCATTTATTCTGTATGGATATTGGATTGTGTAAGGGAATCCAAAAACAGCGTCACCGCCAGCAGATCCGCGCAGCCCCCGGGGGAGAGGTTCCGCTGGATGAACTGCCGATCCAATTCCGCGATCTCCTGTAGGGACGGCACTCTGCCGTCCGAAATCAGGTCGGATGCCTTCGGCATAAGGGTTCCTTGTCTGTCATTCTGAGCGGAGCGCAGCGAAGTCGAAGAATCCGTTCTCTTTTCCAGGCTGGCCGCGGGGAGTGCGGATTCTTCACTTCGTTCAGAATGACAGGCGGAGGAAAGCAGCTCCGCCGCCTGCTCCCGCGCCCAGGCCGCCCCCTCTGGGCCGCCCCGGTGGAGCAGGTTGGTGTCCTCCACGTTGGCGATCAGGTGGAGCAGGGTTACGGCAGCGGCGTGGTTCCGGTCCAGACCCTGGGCCAGCAGCTTTTTGAAGACCGGCAGGGAAATCTCCCGCACGGCGGGCAGGCCGTCCGCCACCTGGCCCCGGATGCCCCGGGCGCCGTATTGCCTGTATAATGCCTCACCCGCGGTATGCCAGCGGGCGGCGGGCAGCTCCTGTTCCAGGGTCTCCCGGGTCATGGCTGCCACCTCATTTAAAATTATGTCAACCGACGGGAAGCCGTTTTCGGCAGTCCAGCGCCGCCCAATGGCCCCGCAGAGCACCCCCAGGGTGAAGATGGCCCCCTTGTGGGTGTTTACCCCTCCGGTCGCAGCCAGCATATCCCGCTCGGCCCGCTTCCCGATGGGACGGAGCGCGGCAAAAGTCACTGTAGGGGCCGGCGTCCGCGACGGCCCGTGTGTATCAGATCCTGGAAGGTTCGGGGCGTCGTGGACGCCGCCCCCTACAGACTGACCGGTACGGAAGCACTCCGCCCAGTAGGGAACCAGCACCGCAGCGGAGGCCTGGAAGCTGGAAAAATTCATGTCCCTGTGGGAGCCGTTGTTGGCCCGATCCACCAGGCCGGGCTTCGGCGTGACCGCGACCTCTTCCAGAAGCGCATTCGTGGCAAGGACGGAAAGCTTGTGTCGATCCAACAAGAGGGACGCAAGCTGCAGATTGGTTCTGGTTGCCCATTGTAGTTCCTCGACTGTGTGCAGCCGCCGGGAGGCGCATTCACGGCCCGGCCTGTGACACACGATGCAGGGCCGTTCCATGCCCCGTTCCAGCTTGTGGCCATCGAGGCCGATGACGTCCATATCATAGAAGCGACCGGCAGGTGAGCTTTCCTCAATCTCCACGCAGAGGGCCTTGACCTGCTCTGCCGGGGCGTCAATGGCGAAATAGGCCTCGTCGCCGGTGGGAAGAGCGCGGGAATACTCCTTCAGGACCTTCATGCGGTTTTGCACAAAGCCCAGCCGGAGCTGTTCCATCCCCCACAAAAAGGCTCGGTGCGACAGGGCCGTGACCTTGACGGGTCCGGCCATGTTCATGGTAAAGGAGATGACCGGGGCGCGGTATTCGGCCAGCAGGGCGTTTTGAATGGCCACCCGTTCTTCCCGGGCGGTTAAAATGTCAGACAGTGTGATTTCTTGTTCAATCATTTCAATATCATCTTCATCTTTCTGCAGCGGCGCACAGTGTGCGCCACCGGACAGCCTTTCGGTAGCGGCGCACAGTGTGCTCCGCTACCGAGGAGTGGTCAATAATGCACGACGTCGGTTTCCCGGCGGATGGCCGCCACGATGGGGGAGGCTTCAGGGGAGCGGAAAAAGGCCAAGGTCGTTTCCGGGAGCATGTCGGCCACGCTGTCCAGGCGGTCGTCGTGAATGGCCTGCCGCACCGTGGAGGCGGAGATGATCTGCCCGTCGGGCAGCTCCCGCCGGGGAATGACGCGGCATTCGATCCCATGGGCGGGCAGGGCTACGGATAGAACCTCGTTATAAATGCCCGTCACCAGGGAGCGGGGCTCGCTGCCCACGTAGCGGGTTTGAATATCCAGGGCCTGGGCGATGCGGACGAAGAGTGCAGTATCCAGAGCGGCCTGGGTCCGGAGGATCTTGTCCTCGGTTTTTAGGAAGTAGCCGGGGAAGGTGGCGGAGGAGATCAAATACGCTCCCGTTTCCAGGCAGACTACGTTGGGCAGATCCGCCACGGCTTCCCGCACCAGCCGATGCCGGATCGCCGCGGGGATGGGCCCCGCGTTCTCGCTGAGCAGGAAGAGGTAGACCGTGTCGTTCTCCTTTGCGGCGGTCTCCACCAGATATCGATGCCCCAGGGTGAAGGGGTTGGCGTTCATAACGATGGCGGCGTTCCGGCCGGGACGTTTTTTTGCCTCCAATTTTTTCAGATAGCCGGGAAAGCCGTCCTTCCGGTTTTCCAGGAAGACCAGGAAGCCCGGCACCTCCGCAATGACGGAGAAGCCCAGATCCTGGAAGAATTTGGCGCTGCCGGGCTTGGTGTAGACAAAAAGGTGGAAGAAGCCCTTTTCCAGGCGGTTTTCCATCAGGTGGGTGATGATCTCGTTCAGCAGCCCCTCGCCCTGGTGGGCGGGATCCACAGCGAAGCAGCGCAGGGTGGGCCCGAAGGCGGAGCCGGTGGCGATGGGCTCCCCGGCCTCGTCAAAGACAGCGCAGGTATAGTCCAGATGCTCGTCCAGGGTGATGTCCACCCGCTCCAGCAGGGCTTTTATTTTACCCATCGCGCGTTTATCAGATTGGTAAACCTGTGAGACGCTCATGAAAACCTCCAGAAAACAATTGACAGTTGAGAATTGAGAGTTGAGAACTTTCGGAGCTGCGCAAATTGCAATTTGCGCAGCGCAATCATTCTCAATTCTCAATTGTCAATTCTCCATTTGAAAGGTCCCGGCGCCGGATTCCCGGCGCCGGGAAAAACCGTTTTGACTACAGCGGAAGCTTGCCGAAGATGATGCCTACGATCATGCACAGGATCGAGAAGACCCAGACGTACAGGAAGGAGGACTTGATGTGGTCCTTGATGTCCACCTCGGCCAGACCGGTACCCAGCAGAGTGGCGGGGACCATGGGGCTGATAAAGGTGGCGCAGTTGCGGCAGACCACCATGGCGACGGCGATAGGCAGAGGCTCTACGCCGAAGGACTGGCCGATTGCCATCATAACGGGGAGCATACCGTAGAAGTAGGAGTCCGTGTCGAAGGCCAGAGCCAGAGGCACGGAGAGAATGCCGATCACAAGCGGAAGGTTCTGCCCCAGGAAGCTGGGCAGGATGTCGGAGACGATTCCTGCCAGGCAGCGCACCACAGAGGGCAGCGAGTCCGCAGGCAGGGTCGTGACCTTCGCAGAAATGACGGACCAGACTTCCTTGCCGTCTTCCAGCTTCACCTGGAGGCTGGAGGTCAGAATGCCCATGAGGACGGCAGCGCCCATCAGGGTGGAGCACATCATCAGCGCGGGTCCGGCGTGGAGGTTGATGATCTTCTTGTGCATCTTGGCGGTGAAGCCGTAGTTGATGAACAGCGCCAGGGCGGTGCCCAGCATGAAAGGCACATAGCTGGGGAAGACGTCCCAGATCAGCAGGGCGATGACGCCCACCGTAAGCAGGACATTGACGATAAACAGCTTCGGCCGGGCCAGATCGGAGCCCGCGGCGGCCTGGGCTTCCTCTTCCAGATCGACGGGGCCGCGCTCCCGGGCCAGCCTGCCGTCCAGGCCGGCGCCCCGCTTCTTTTCCTGCAGACCAGCCAGAACCGCGTGGGCAATGGATAGCAGGATGCCGAAGATCTGAATGGGCAGGATATACTTCCAAAGGGTGCTGGCGGGCCACTCCTCACCCAGAACGGAGGCGGCCCGCATGGTGGGCCCGGCCCAGGGCATCAGATTCAGAACGCCCATGGCAAGGACCGCGATCCGGAGCAGGGTGGTCTTGCGCATGTGCATCCGTTTGTAGACCGGCAGCATGGCGGGGATTACGATACAGAAGGTGGAGGCGCCGCCGCCGTCCAGATGGCCCACCAGGGCGATGACGGCGGTCATCAGGCAGACGCCCACCACGCTGTTGCCGGTCAGCGTCAGGAGCTTGTTGATGATGACGTCGAACATACCGGCGTCGGTCATAATGCCGAAGTAGAGGACGGAGAAGACGAAGAGCGCGGCGGTGGGGCCGGTGGAGTTGAAGCCGGCCTTGATCATAATGGCCAGGTTGTCAAAATCGTAGCGGCCGCCGATGACGAGAATGATGCCGAGCAGAGCAGGCCAGACGATGAATGCGATGGCGGGCTGGGTCTTGCTCTTGAACAGGGTGATAACGATGGCGACGATGGTCAGCAGACCGAGGAGACCGACAATCAGATTTGCGGTCTCGGCGGACATCCGTACCCAGAAAAGCGTTACCTGGTCCAGCGTTCGTTCCATGGGGATGCTCCTTTCCTATATTCAATTCTCTTGGCGCTTGGCTGGGGAGAATACAAAACCCGCGGGGGAGGATGGGAGACATCTTCCCCCGCGGGACGGGGACAGGGTGAATTAATCTTCGTCTACGGTGTAGGGCTTGATCTTGCGGACCACGTCCAGGATGGTGCCGTCGCGGGCTTCCAGGATGGCCACGACCTTGTCCTCCCACTGCAGATCGTCGGGACGGCCCACCAGGGAGTAGGCCTTGTCCTTCAGCTCTTCAATGGTGACGTGGGGGATGCCTGCGTTGTCCAGGCACTCGATGAGGTCGGGACGCAGGGGGTTGACCGCGATGCCGTAGTCGGTGACCAGGACGTCCACGCAGTCGCCGGGAGTGGTGACGGTGACGACGTGCTCACAGACGGTAGCCATTCTGCCGCGGGTCAGCGGGGTGACGATGATGCAGCACTTGGAGCCGGCTGCGGTGTCGGGGTGGCCGCCGGGAGCGCCGCGGAGGACGCCGTCGGAGCCGGTCAGCACGTTGACGTTGAAGCCGGTGTCGATCTCCAGAGCGGCCAGGACCACGAAGTCCAGCTTGTTGACGAAGGCGCCCTTGTTGGCCGGGTTGGCGTACTGGGAAGCGCTCATCTCAAAGTGGTTGGGGGTCTGGTTGATGGAGTTGACGGATTCCAGGTCGAAGTCCTGCACGTCGATGACCTTGCCGACCTTGCCCTTCTTCAGCAGCTCCACCATGGGGCCGCAGATGCCGCCGATGGCCCAGCCCATCTTGATGCCGCGCTCGTCCATGTACTTCTCCAGGAAGAGGTTGGCCGCCAGGGAGGGGCCGCCCACGCCGGTCTGGAAGGAGAAGCCTTCCTTGAAGTACGGGGTGGAGGCGATGACCTTGGCCACGTTCTCGGCCATCATCAGGTCACGGGGATTCTGGCTGATGCGGGCAGCCGCGGAGGCAATCTTCTTGGGGTCGCCGATGCAGTCCACCACGACCACGGCGTCCACGTCAATGGCCTCCACGGAGGCGGGGTAGTTGGGGAAGTCCACCAGATCGTCGGTGACGACGATGACGTGATCGGCGTACTTGGCGTCGGTCATGGCGTAGCCCAGGGAGCCGCAGTTGTGCTTGCCGCCGATGCCGCGGCAGTTGCCCACGCAGTCGGAGGTGGGAGCGGCCACCACAGCGATGTCGATGTGGACCTCACCGGCCTCGATGGCACGGGGACGGCCGCCGTGGGAACGGATGATGGCGGGGGTCTTCAGCTTGCCGGCGGAGACCACGTCGCCGATCCGGTCACGGATACCGGAGGTCTGGATACCGACCACGATACCCTTTTCGATGTAGTCGGCGATCACGTCGTGGGCGGAGCCCAGAGAGGTGGCGGCCACGGTGATGTCCTTGATGCCCAGCTCTTCCACAGCGGCCTTGATGACCATGTTGGCCACGTAGTCACCGTTGCGGAGGTGATGGTGGAAGGAGAAGGTGCAGCCGTCCTTGCAGCCGCACTGCCGCAGGGCGTCGGCGATGGTGGCGACGATCTTGGACTCCTGGGGCTTCTCATAACGGCGGGTCTTGGGGGCGGCCTTCTGGATATACTTGCCGTCCATGTAATTCTTGCCCTGATAGACCTCCTTGCCGTTGGTCAGGAGGTAATCGGGAATGTCTCTGCCTACTGCGTTTTTCATACCAGATCCCCCTCATACAGCCCGCAGGCACGGGCCAGCTTCAGCGTCCGCTCCGCGCCGGGAATGAACGCGATATCGATCATCTTGCCGTCCACGGTAAAGACGCCCACGCCGGCGGCGCTCTGCTCGCGGTAAGCGCGAACGATCTTCTCGGCCTGCGTGATTTCCTTCTCGGTGGGAGCAAAGAGCTCATGCACCAGGCGAATCTGCTTGGGGTTGATCAGGCTCTTACCGTCGAAGCCCATTTCCTTGTTCTGCATGACCTCGGCGCGGTAGCCTTCCTCATCCTTGAGGTTGGTGTAGACGGTATCGAAGCACTGGACGCCGGCAGCGCGGGCGGCAATGAGCATCATGCCGCGGGCGGTCAGCATATCAATGCCGCTCGGGGTGAACTTGGTCTGCATGCACTTGCGGAAGTCGCCGCCGGAGATGGCGCAGCCGAACATTCTGGGAGAGGCCGCGCAGATCTCATAGGCGTTGAGGATGCCCTTGGGGCTTTCGAGCGCAGCCATCAGCAGGGTCCTGCCGACCTCGACGCCGAATTCCTTCTCGGCTTCCTCTACGTGCTTTTCCACGGTCAGAACGTCCTGCGCGCTTTCGCACTTGGCGATACGGATGCCGTCGGCGCCGCCGGCGACACAGACGCGGATGTCTTCCTTCCAGTGGGGGGTATCCAGGCCGTTGATTCGGACGATGACCTCGGTATCGCCGTAGTCAATGGTCTTGAGGGTGTGATACAGGGAGAAACGGGCTGCGTCCTTCTGGTTTTCGGCAACCGCGTCCTCGAGGTCGAGCATGATGCTGTCCACGCCGTAGATATAGGCGTCCTTGGTGAGGCCCGGCTTCTGGGCGCTCAGGAACATCATGGTTCTGCGCAGGCGGAACCGTTCAGGCTTCGGACGAGGGATCATCTGATCACACCTCCCCAATCAATATTGTTCTCGGACTTGTCGCAGCTGCGGAAGACCGCGCATTCGACTCTGGCCTTGATGGTGCAGTCGAGCGCGCCCTTATCGACGACCGTGACCTTGGCGTCCTTGACGTCGAGGCGTTCGAGGGTTTCCAGAACGGTCTTCTTGATTTGGCGGCCGTACTGGTTCATAACGCTGCTGGTCAGGGAAAGTTCAATGCCCGTGCCGGGCTCTACAGTGACCATCGCGTCGCTGGATTCGAGTGTGCCCGCCGAGGCAGGCTTCCGAATTTCCATGGTGAAACACTCCTCCCATTTATTGAGATAGTGTAATGATAACACACCGTTTCGATTCTGGCAACTGGACAAATTGCACAAATTAAAACGCCAATTTTGTTGAAAACAGAAGAAAGAAAGCGAACGGGAGGCCTCCCCTTCCCCGGCAGTCGGGGCGGGAGGCCTCCTTGCAGTTCGGCGTTCATTTTTTCCGGGCGGCCTTACCGCTCGGAACGCATGACGTTCAGGCAGGCCCAGAGTACGTTCGCCGCAATGGGCGAGCAGGTCGCCGCGCCGGAGCCGCCCTCCTCCACCACGATGATGAAGGCCAGAGGGAACTGATCGCTGTCGATGAAGCCGGCAAAGGTGGCGGTATTCTCTTTGCCGTTGACCTCTGCGGTGCCGGATTTGGCGCAGACCTTGACGCCGGAGAAGTTGACCGGAGCGTACATCCGGACCACGTTGTTGTGCATCAGGTCGGCAAGCTCGTCAGCCGCCTTGCGGGTGATCATCGGTTCGGTCCACTCGGTTTCAGCCTCGTAGCGGACGGCTCCGCCGCTGGAGACGCGCCGGACCAGATAGGGCATGGCCGCCTTGCCGCGATTGGCGATGGCGCCCATGTAGGTCAGATACTGGCAGGGATTGACCAGATCCACGTCCTGACCGATGCCGGCCCAGGCGACGCGGTTTTTGGAAGCGCCGCTGAGATCGAAGGAGCCGGGCTTCGTCCGGTAGCCGTCCACGAAAAGGGATTCCGTGATCCCGATCTGCTTTGCCTTCCGGGTCAGGGCTTCGGCCCCGACGAGCTGGGCGATCTGGGCATAGGCGCAGTTGCAGGAATTCGCCAGGGCCTCGCCGAGGGTCTGCTCGCCGTGGGCCTTGTTGCTCTGGCAATGGATGATCTCGCCGTTGACCGTGATCTCGCCCGCACAGGTGAAGGTTCGGTCCAGGATATCGGGCACGGTTTCCAGCGCGGCTGCCGTCGTGACCAGCTTGAAGATCGAGCCGGGCGGGTAGGTGACGTGGAAGAAGCGGTGCAGATACAGGCCCTCCAGCGCGCTGTCGGCTGCGTCTGGGACGGCCGGCGCGTCGTAGGGGTCGAAGCTCGGGGCCGTCACGGCGCAGAGGACCTCGCCCGTTTTATAGTTGTAGACGCCGACGGTCCCCTTCCGGCCCGCAAGGGCCTGGAGCGCGACGGATTCGACGCTCCCGTCCACAGTCAGCTCGACGCGGCCGTTGCCGGTCTGCATGCCGTAGGTGCCGTTGATCTTATCGAAGCCGACGAGCTGCGGGATATACTGCTTGAGCAGGAGCGGGTCGATATTTCCCTCAAGGTCGCCGAGCAGGTGGACCGTTGCCCGCCGGACCAGCGCGTCGGAAGCGTAGGGCTCGTCCCGGTGGGGGGCGTAGACGACCCGCCCGCTCCGGTCCGTGACCTCCTCGATGGAACGGACGCCGGAGCTGCGCGAATGGGAGATCCAGTCGTCGGCGTAAATGCCGTAGCGGATCACGAAGGTCAGAAGACCGAAGAGGAGGACCCCCGCCAGAAGGAGGGCCATCAGCGTGCGTCCGGAGATGCTTTTCACGACTTTTCCGCCTCCTTTTCCGGGAGCTTGACCGCGAAGCTGGCATTCTGCCGCGTATCGCAGGCCTTGAGGAAGGCCAGCATGGCCCAGCAGGCCATCATGCTTGAGCCGCCGATGGACACGAAGGGGAAGGTAACGCCGGTCAGCGGCAGGAAGTCCACGGTGCCGAAGAAATTCAGAATTGCCTGAGCCAGCAGGATCGAAACCGAGGCGGTTGCAGAGATCGTATAGAAACTGCTGCGAGCGACCTTCGCCGAGCGGACCACGAAGATCCCAAGCGAGGCCAGCGCGACGATGAGCATCGCGGCCATCAGAAGCCCCCATTCCTCGGAGACGAAGGCAACGACAAGGTCCGTATCCGCAGCGCCCGCTCCGGCCATATTCCGCAGCCAGCCGTTGCCCGGTCCGAGACCGAACAGGCCGCCGGAGGCGATGCAGATCAAAGCGCGGGTCTGCTGATAGCCCTTGTTGTCGTTCATATGCGACCAGATGTGACCGTAGCCGGAGAAGCGCTCGCCCACGTGGGGGAAGTGCTTCACGGCAAGCACCACCGAGACGACCATGACGGCTGCCATCCCGACGCCGACCACGATCAGGGCAGCGTTCGGATAGCTGGACGAACGGAGCAGGGCAATGGCAAGAAAGCCGATGAAGAAGATCGCCGCGGTGCCGAAGTCATTGAGCACGACCAGGCAGCCGCCGATGAAGGCCGTGTAGAGAACGAAGGCCAGCATATTCTTCCGGGTAACGATCTGGTCCATCGTGGAAGCGCCCGCCAGCACGAAGCAGACCTTGACGAGCTCCGAGGGCTGGATGGACATCCCGCCGATATAGATCCAGTTTTTCGAGCCGTTGACGCGCGTGGCAAGGACGAGGTTCGCCAGCAGCAGAAGGACGCCTGCGCCTGCTGCAAGGCAGCGCAGCTTCTTCGCTGTTTCCAGATTCCGCAGGCAGAAGCCGAGCACCAGGAAGATGACGAGACCCAGGCCCATCGAGATGAGCTGCTTATAGAGATTTGCGGTGTTGGCGGAGCCGGCGACGGCAAGACTCATCGTCATCAGGAAGAAAGCGATGGTCTCGATCTCGAAGCCGGAGCGGCGGATGAGCTTCTGCGCAAAGAACAGGCCCCATTCCACGGCTGCCAGGATCCCGTAGGCGGTCAGGAGGGTGGTCTGGCCCTCCACGCCTTCGAGCAGGAAAGAGAGCACGACCATGGCCTGCAGGATCGTAAGCAGGACGAGGGTCAGACCGGGACTGTGCCCCTTCCCTGCCCGGGTCCGGGCTCCGGCCTGGAGACGGGCTTCCTCGCGGGAGACCGGCTCCAGAGTCATTTCCAGCCCCGCGAGGCTGATCCGATCGCCGTAGTTGACCCTTCCGTGCATCACGCGGGTCCCGTTGACCTCCACGCGGCCCTTTCCGCCGACGTCGGAGATCCACCACTGCCCGTCGTCGTTCCGGGTCAGAACGGCGTGGTTTTTGGAGATCGTGGCAACGCTCAGGACGACGTCCGCCGTCTTTTTGCGTCCGATCAGATTCTCCCAATGCGTCACAGGGCGCAGATCTCCCGTGGAAAGCCGCAGCCAGGCCCAGACCTCAGGCTCCCGGCGGAAGCCCAGCAGGGACCGCGCAGACCGGACCACCACGAACAAGGCCAGGACCGGCAGACTCACGCGGAGCAGGGTATGGTAGACGGCCAGAAGGCTCACGCCGTCCGCGCCGCCGATGAAATCGGAAATTGCTTGCATGTTGTAAAAACCTCACCGGACAGAAAAGACCGGGTGCAGCGCACCGGTCTTTCTCTGTAAGCTTATCCCTCAGAGCCGTCCTCGTATTCGAAATCGCTGTCGGGGTCGTACTCAGAGTCAAAGGTGTCTCCGCTGTAGAAGACGGTGGATTCCCGGAAGTCGTCGCTGTACCGCTCCAGATCCGAGACCGTGATGATGTCATAGTAGCAGGAGGTCTCGACGGTGTGATTCTTCTTTTTGACGGCGTTTCTGACCGCCTGGGAAACCAGGGAGTAGATGACCGTAAAGACCGGAACGCCGAGGATCATGCCCGGGAATCCGAACAGCCCGCCGAAGAAGGTGATGGAGACCAGGATCCAGAAGTCCGAAATGCCAAGTCTGCCGCCGAGGATCCGGGGACCGATGATATTGCCGTCGACCTGCTGAAGGATGATCTCGAAAATCAGGAAGTAGAGGGTGTGGATCGGACTTTCCAGCAGGATCAGGATCGCGCCGAGGGCGATGCCGAAGATCGGTCCGAAGAAGGGAATGATATTGGAGATGCCGACGAAGACCGACGCCACAAGCGGATAGGGCAGCTTCAGAATCAGCATGCCGATATAGGACAGGACGCCGATCAGAGCGGAGTCGATGATCTTGCCGACGAAGAAGCCGCCCAGGCTCTTGTTGGTCAGACGGGAGATCTCGAAGATGCGATCTGCGTGGCGCTCGTTAAATATGGCCACGACCGTCTTCTTTGCCTGGGAAATGAAGCGCTCCTTGGAAATCAGCAGATAGGTCGCCACGACGATGCCGATGAGCATATTGACGACGGTTCGGGCCACGCTGTAGGCCCCGGTCAGGGCGGTGGAGATGGTATCGAAGATATTGACCTTTTCCAACAGCCAGGTCTGGGCCTTGCCGAGCGGGTCGTTGTCCTTGACCCACTGCTCGATGGGCGTATCCCGCGTCACCTTCGTGACCCATTTGCTCACGCGGGTATAGATGCTCTGGATATTGTCCTCGCTGAACAGGTCGCGCAGGGAGTCGATGAGCTGGGGCAGAACCATAGCCAGCAGGCCGTAGACCACGGCTGCAAAGACCAGCACGGCGGTGATCACGCCGATCGCGCGGCTGAGCTTTTGCAGGCCGCGCTCGGTGATGCTTGCATGACGGAACAGGCGGCGAACCAGGCGCTCCTGCATCATCATGACCGGATTCATCAGATAGGCGAAGAACAGGCCGAAGATCACCGAGGAGAGGATGGAGATCAGGTGCTCGATCGTGCCGAAGACGACGCCGATGTTCGTCAGTACGACGTAAAACAGAACGCTGATCACCACGACGCTCAAGAGCGTCATGCCAAGCGCGAAGTACTTGTTTTTCTTGAACAAGCGAGCCTCCTCCTTTCCCGATTATCCGAGCTTATCATACCACAGATTTTACCCGCCGTCAACCGAGGAAATACGCAAAACCGCCCGGATTCGGGGAAATCAATCGATCAGAACGCCGTCCACATAGCTGCCGATGCTGTTCATGCCGGAGAGGATACTGGCATTCGAAGCGCCGTTTGCCATCAGGCACATGACGTAGGCGCGGTTGTTGCGCTCGACCAGGATGATCTCGTTGAATTTATCGGATTTGACGCCGTTGAAGGAGCCGACCACGCCGTCGAGATTCTTGCCCAGACCGTCGTTGATGTAGCTGCCGCTGTTGATGCCGAAGTTTTCCAGCAGATAATTGCGGTTGATCGCAGCGTCGGAGCCCGCGGTATAGAGCTCGCAGAGCATCCGGCACAGGTCGTAGCTGCTCACGTAGTTGTCGGAGGCGGCGTTGTCCACGGTCTCGCCGATGTAGTTGTTGAGCTCTACGCTTGCATAGCCTGCGTCATGGCAGATCTTGTTGACCTTCGTTTTGCCGACGGCGTCCATCAGGGTGCAGATCGCGTCGCCGGAGCTGTCGCGCAGCATGGTCTCAAGCAGGTCGCGGACCTTCATTTCGGAGCGTCCGGACAGGGAGCCGCGTCCGCTCTTGCCGCTGACCACGGGGACGACGCTGTCCATCGTCAGCTCACCTGCTTCGATCTCGCGGCTGACGGCGTAGAGGACCGGAATGCCGATCAGGACCGAGGAGGACATTTTGTCCGTCTGGGTTTCGGTGCCGGAAGACTCGCCGCTGAAAATATCCAGGACCGTGAAGCTGTAGTTCGCGCCGGAGGCGGCGGATCTCATTCGGTCAGAGACCTCGGCGGCGGAGACGGAGCCGACGCTGCAGGCAAGGGTCGGGCCGAGCTTCGGGTCGGTGTTCCAGCTCATGCCGATCTCTCCGGTCTCGCCGGTCTCACCGGACGGCTCGGAGGAGGACGCGGAGGGTTCAGGTTCGGGTTCGGGTTCGCTCGTATGCTCGCTGAAATCCAGCGGCTGGACCACCTTGCAGGTGCCGCTCGTCTTGTTGACCTCGATCGTGCCGGCCAGATCGCCGTCGGGACGGTAAACGTCCACCGTGAAGGTCTCGCTCGTTTCGGAGCGCACCTTGACGTCCGTCACGCCGTACTGGGCGCGGACGATGGTCAGCGCGGCCTCCTTGCTGAGCTTTGGCGGCTGCGTGGGGGGCTGCGTCGGGGCGATCGTGGGCTTCTGCGACTCGGTGGGCTGGGTGGGGGGACTCGTCGTTTCGTAGACGGAGGTTGGGACCTCGCTCTCCTCGCCGGTGGGACGGGTGGGCCAGATGCTCTCCGTGCTTTCCGCCGTCTGCTCGCTGGGCTGGGTCATCGTCTCCTCGCCGTAGTTGACGGTCTCCACAGGGTCGCCCTTTTTGCCGAACAGATCGTCCCAGAAGATCAGCAGCAGGATACCGAGCAGAAGTACCACTGCTGCCACGGTGCCAATGGTGATCCACATGCCGGTGCGGGAGCGCGTTTCACGGATTTCATGCTCCTCCACGGGCTCGTGCGCCGCAGGCGCGGTCGGCAGACCGGCGGAGATACGGGCGCCGCAGCTCGTGCAGAAGTTCCGTCCGGGCTGAACGGTCTGGCCGCACTTCGGGCAGACCGTGCTGCGCCGCGGGCCGACCTGCGGCTGGGCGGCGGTCGGGTTCGACGCGCTCTGCGGACGGACGGTGGGGTTCGACGCGCTCTGCGGGCGGACGGTGGATGCGCTGGGGCGATAGGGGCTCCCCTGCTCCGGGCGCTCGCCCTGGGTCAGAGCCTCAAACCCGGCCGCGCCGGCTGCCGCGGCTGCGGAGGGATGAACCGCGCTCTGCCTGGGCTGGGGACGGATGGGTTCTGCGTTCGTCAGGTTTGCGCCGCAGGCGGTGCAGAAGCGGACGCCGGGCTTGAGCGGATTGCCGCAGCTTGGGCAAAGGGCAGGACCGGCAGGCGTCTGGGGCTCGGGCGTCTGGGGCCGGGCCGCGCTTTCCGCCGGGACCGGCGCGCCGCAGACGGTGCAGAACCGGACGCCGGGGGGCAGCAACGCGCCGCATTTCGTACAGATAGAAGACATATCAAGCGCTCCTTTCCATGTAGGGAACCGATTTACGGGTTGAAGTATTCATAGACGAGCCTGGAGATGGCGACGATCTCCTCCCGGGCCTTCGCCGCGTTGGTCTGCTCGTTTGACATCACGCAGAGGATATAGGTCGCGCCGTCCGACCAGACGATGCAGGCGTCGTTCTCGGTGTCGCTGAGCTCGCCGGTCTTGTTTGCGGTCTCGACCCCGGCGGGAACGCCGGCGGGAATCTTCCCGGTGCGCTCCTGCGCCTTGAGGTTTTCCAGCAGACGCTTGGATGCGGCGGAGCTGACGTATTTCCCGTTCAGAATGGCCTCCAGGACCTCGCCGCATTCGCGCGGGGACGTGTAGTTCTCCTGACTGCTTTTTTCGAGCATCTTCCGGTTGAGCTCGGTGTGCTCGCAGCCGAGGTCCCGGATGAAGCGGTTGATCGCGCTCTTGCCGAGGCGGTCGATCAGGGCGTTGCAGGCTTCGTTGCTGCTGGCGGAGATCATGACGTCCGTCTTGGCACACCATGCGGCGTCGGAGGCCTGCTTGTCCGTCTGATAGTAAGCGCCGGCCACGAAGAGCTTGATCAGCGAGGCCGCGACCATCGGCTGCTCGTTGACCGAGACCGTCTCGCCGGTGTCCAGATTCCGAACGTAGACGGACCAGGCTCCGTCCAGCTTCTTCAGCTCGTCGGTAAGCACGCCCTCAAGCGGGGACGGCTCCGCAGCGGGGGCGTCCTCCTCGCTGTCGTCGTCAACGGGCAGGTCCAGCTCCTCGGCGGAGTCGTCGGGGTCTGCCGGATCGTTCGGATCGTCAGAGCCCGTCGGCGCGCTCGGCCCGGACGGCGACGGGGTCGCCGGGTTCATGGGGACGGTCGGGCGGACCGGATCGGCAGCACCGGACTGGGACTCGAGGGTGGGCAGATCTGCAAAGGGGTTTGTTCCGTCGAAATGGATGGTCGGCAGCGCGGCGCTCTCCGCAGGGGCGCTCGGGGAATCGGCGGACGCCCAGGCTTCGGGCTGTCTGGACTCTAATGCAGGGAGGGCAGCGTTCCCGGACTCGCCGGTCACTTCGGTTTCAGCGCAGCCGGCAAGCAGAAGCAGGGCCATCAGAACGGACAGGGCGGATTTGACCGCACCGGGGATTTTACGCATGGTTATGATCTCCTTTCCATGCATTCAGGGCAAAGCGATTTCCTCGGCGGTCGTTCCGCCGCCGGGATGATACAGGGTGATTACGAAGCAGAGGCTTCCGTCCGCGCGCAGATGCATCGGCAGGGCGGCAGGCTCCGCCAGACCGCTGAGGGTGAGCGTGAGGGCCGTCGTGTATTCCAGGTCGTCCGCTTCATAGCGCTCGCCCGCGGTCTCGCGGGTCAGCTCCTCCGCAGCTTCCCGAAGTCTCTGCGGAACCTCCGCCTCCGGCACGCCGGACGCCTCGCAGAACGCGGAGAGGGTCGGCTTTGCGCCGGTGGACCGGTCCACGCAGTAGGTCCCCCAGCTCTCTGCGCCGTCCGTGTCCAGACGATGCAGACGCAGCGACAGGACCGTTCCGTGCAGATCGGAGGTGAAGTCCACCCGTTGGACGACGGGCGGCTTTCCCTGTTCCATCTGCGCCAGAGATTTCTGCGCGTCCGCTTCAAACCGGGCCGTGATCTCCTGATTGCAGCCCATCGCATAGGCGTCCGCCAGATCCAGGAACGGGATCCGGTAGGAATAGGCGATCTCCTTCGCGCCGAAGAAGGTTCCCTCCTCGGCAAGCACGGTCTTGACTGCGCCGTCCCATTCGGCGGGCAGAAAGCCCGTCTGCGCAGGCGGAGCTGCCGGAGCGGAAGTGCGCGCCTGCGCGGGCGGCACGGAGCCGTCCGAAATGAATTCCTCGGACGGGCGGCGGTTTCTCAGATCACAGCCGGACAGGAACAGGAGCAGGGCCAGCAGAAAAGCAAGGCGCTTCATGGCTTATTCTCCGAGGCTCACGGTCAGCAGGACCGGGTTGTGATCGGAGAAGGCAAAGCCCTGATCGACGGTCTCAACGGCGGAGACCTCCAGATTCGGAGAGACCAGGAAGCCGTCGATCACGTAATACTGCGTGTTTTCGGTATCCGCCGGGTCGTAGGGCTGGTTCAGCAGGCGGCAGGTCGGAACGGAAGCGTCGAAGGCAAAGCTCCAATCGCCGACCTCCGCCGGGTCCAGAACGTCGGGGACCCAGGTTTTCACGTGGATCGGATAGGCGTCCAGCGTGCCGGGGAAGGCCTGATTCCAGTCGCCTCCCGCGACAACGTAGTTGCCCTTGGCGTATTCCTCGTTCAGCAGGCGAAGAAGCTGCTCGGTCTGAGCCTTCTTCCCCTCGCCGTCGTCATAGGCCTCCAGATGGAGGTTGACCAGAACGAGCTCCCGTTCGCTGCCCTCGATGGGGATGCGCTCGACCAGCAGGCAGCGCTTGAGGTTCACCGCGCGCATCGGCCACGAGAAGGGGCAGGGCAGGCTGATCCGCCGGGCCTCGCGCACGTCGAAGCTGCTGAAGGACAGAAGGCCGGCGTGCACCTTTCCGATGGGCGGCAGCGGGTAGGGCACGAAGTCGCAGGAATAGTTGAGGGCATAGGCGGAATCCCAGTTCGGCCAGCTTGCGCGGAACAGGCTGACCTCGTCCACGCCATAGCTGCGGCGGGAATCGGAATCGACCTCCTGCAGGAGAGTGAAATCGGCCCCGGTCTGAGCGATCAGCTGCTCCGCGCCGATCCGGTTTTTGGTGACGAGCTCTTCGCTGTCCGGACGGACCTCTTTGCCGCCGTCCATGAAGAAATCGCTTTCCTCGCCCAGAGCGCAGTAGCCGAGATTCCAGCTCAGAACGGTGAATTCCCGCTGATTCAGGGCTTCAGAGGCCTGACCGGCGACCTGAACGGTCTCCACGGCCTCCGGCTTGTATTCGGTGACGGTGAGCCAGGTCACCAGGCCCACGGCGGCGACCAGAACGATCGCGACCAGAATGCCGAGGATCTTGGCTGCGGTTTTCAGCACCTTTTTCATTTGATTTCTCTCCTTTCGCGAAATCAGGCCTCCGGGCCGAGCTCGCGGTACATGCCCGCGGCGTCGTCCTTGCGGACGGTCTCCTCCACGCGAAGGACCTCGACGCTGAGGAGCCGCGCGCCGAACTGGATGGAGAGGCGGTCGCCCACCTTCACGTCGTAGCTCGCCTTGACCGGGCGGCCGTTGGCAGTCACGCGTCCGGCGTCGCAGGCCTCGTTGGCAACGGTCCGCCGCTTGATCAGGCGGGAGACCTTGAGATATTTGTCTAAACGCATAATAACACCTCAAAGATGGATCGGAGCGCGCTAAGGCGCTGCATCCAGGATTCGGGACAGGTACTGCCCCGTGAAGCTCTCCGGATTCGCGGCGACCTGCTCCGGCGTACCGACGGCAACCACTCTGCCGCCGCCGTCGCCGCCCTCCGGGCCGAGATCGATCACGTGATCCGCGCACTTGATGACGTCCAGATTGTGCTCGATGACGAGGACGGTATTGCCCGCATCCACGAGCTTTTGCAGGACGTCGATCAGCTTGCTGACGTCATAGACGTGCAGGCCGGTGGTGGGCTCGTCCAGAATATAGAAGGTCTGGCCCGTGGAGCGGCGGGAGAGCTCGGTGGCCAGCTTGACGCGCTGGGCCTCGCCGCCGGAGAGGGTCGTGGAGCTCTGACCGAGCTTGATATAGCCGAGGCCCACGTCCACCATCGTCCGCACCTTATCGCGGATGCGGGGCAGATTCTGGAAGTATTCCAAAGCCTCGTCGCAGGTCATATCCAGCACGTCGGCAATCGACTTCCCCTTGTAACGGACCTCCAGCGTCTCGCGGTTATAGCGTCTGCCGCGGCAGACGTCGCAGGGAACGTAGACGTCGGGCAGGAAGTGCATCTCGATCTTGACCAGACCGTCTCCGCCGCAGGCCTCGCAGCGGCCGCCCTTCGTGTTGAAGCTGAACCGTCCGGGCCCGTAGCCGCGGAGCTTGGCGTCGTTCGTGGAGGCAAAGAGGTCGCGGATGTCGTTGAACAGGCCGGTGTAGGTGGCCGGGTTGGAGCGCGGCGTCCGTCCGATCGGGCTCTGGTCGATGCAGATGACCTTATCCAGATGCTGAATCCCCTCGAAGCGATCGTGCTTCCCCGGGCGGATCCGGGCGTGGTTCAGACTTCCGGCGAGCTTTTTGTGGATGATCTCGTTGACCAGAGAGGACTTGCCGGACCCGGAGACGCCGGTCACGCAGGTCAGGGTGCCGAGCGGGATCTCAACGTCGATGCCCTGCAGATTGTTCTCGCGGCAGCCGAAGACGCGAAGCTGCTTCCCGTTTCCGCGGCGTCGGGCGGAGGGGACCAGAATGCGCTTCTCCCCGCTCAGATACTGACCCGTGACGGATCTGGGCTCGGCCATCAGGTCTTGGATGCTGCCCTGGGCAACGATCTCACCGCCGTGGATGCCTGCGCCGGGGCCGACGTCCACCACGTGATCCGCGGCGCGGATCGTATCCTCGTCATGCTCCACCACGATCAGCGTATTGCCCAGATCGCGCAGACGGCGGAGGGTCTCCAGCAGCTTGTCGTTGTCGCGCTGGTGCAGGCCGATGGAGGGCTCGTCCAGGATATAGAGGACGCCCATCAGACTTGAACCGATCTGCGTCGCCAGACGGATGCGCTGGCTCTCGCCGCCGGAGAGGGTCGCGGCGGCGCGGGAGAGGGTCAGATACTGCAGGCCGACGCTCTGCAAAAAGCCCAGGCGGGCGACGATCTCCCGCAGGATGGGCTGGGCAATCATCCGGTCGTTTGGCTCGAAGGTCAGACCGCCGACAAATTCCAACGCCGCCGTGACGGGCAGGTCGCAGAAGTCCATGATCCGCATCCCGCCGACGGTAACGGCGCGGGAGATCGGAGACAGGCGCTTGCCGCCGCAGGCCGGGCAGGGCGAGGTGGACATGCACTCCTCCAGCTCCTTGCGCATGGCCTCCGACTGGGTTTCGCGGTAGCGGCGCTCCAGGCTGGGGACGATGCCCTCAAATGCCTGCTCCAGCGTGCCGCGGCTGTTGGCGCGCTCATAATAGAGCTTGAGCTTTTCGCCCTTCGTTCCGTAGAGGATCGCGTCCAGCGCCTCGGCGGGAAGGGTCTCCACGGGGTCTGTCAGCTTGAAATGATACCTTGCAGCCAGCGCGTCAAAGTACATCCGGGAGATGGAATCGTTTCGCACGTTGCCCCAGCCGCTGGCCTGAATCGCGCCATCCAGGATGGACAGGGATCGGTTCGGGATGATGAGGTCCGGATCCACCTTGAGCTGGAAGCCCAGACCGGCACAGGTCGGGCAGGCGCCGTAGGGGTTGTTGAAGGAGAACATACGCGGGCTGAGCTCCGGCATGGAGATCCCGCAGTCCTCGCAGGCGTAGTTCAGAGAGAAGGGCGTCTCCTCGCCGGTGTCCACCTGCTGGATGACCGTCATACCGCCGCCGTGAGAGGTCGCAGTCTCCACGGAGTCGGTCAGGCGGCGCGTGATGTCGCCGCGCAGGACCAGGCGGTCCACGATGACGTCGATATCGTGCTTTTTGTTCTTTTCGAGGGAGATGTCCTCGGTCAGATCGTAGAGATTTCCGTCCACGCGGACGCGGGCAAAGCCCGATTTGCGGGCGTCGGCAAAGACCTTCTGGTGCTCGCCCTTCTTGCCGCGGACGACCGGGGCCAGGATCTGGAAGCGGGTCCCCTCGGGCATGCGGAGGACCTTGTCCACCACCTGGTCGATGGTCTGCTTGCGGATCTCCTTCCCGCAGTTCGGACAGTGCGGCACGCCGACCCGGGCCCAGAGCAGACGCAGATAGTCAAAGATCTCCGTGACCGTGCCCACGGTGGAGCGGGGGTTCTTGGAGGTCGTCTTCTGGTCGATGGAGATGGCGGGCGAAAGGCCGTCGATGGAGTCCACGTCCGGCTTGTCCATCTGTCCGAGGAACATTCTGGCGTAGCTGGACAGGGATTCCACGTAGCGGCGCTGGCCCTCGGCATAGATCGTATCGAAGGCCAGAGACGACTTGCCGGAGCCGGAAAGGCCCGTAAAAACCACGAGCCGGTCACGGGGGATCGTCAGGTCGATATTCTTGAGATTGTTCGTCCGGGCGCCCCGGACAACGATGTTTTCATTCATAAGCGCGCTCCACAAAAGCGTTGATGGTTCAGGTAACGGACAGCCCGCCGTTGACGCCGAGGATCTGTCCGGTGACAAACGGGCTGTTTGCGAGCATCCAGAGGGCGTCCGCGACGTCCTCCGGGGTCCCGATGCGGCCAAGCGGCGTCTCGTCGGCCAGGGCGGCGACGTCCGCCGCGCTGAGGGCGGCGTTCATCTCGGTTTCGATCATGCCGGGCGAGACAGCGTTGACGCGGATGCCAGAGGGGCCAAGCTCCTTGGCCAGGGCCTTGGTCAGCGCGTCCACCGCTCCCTTGGTGGCGGAATAGGCGGCCTCGCAGCTCGCGCCGACCTGCCCCCACATGGAGCTGACGTTCAGAATGCAGCCGGAACCGGCGGCGAGCATCCCGGGCAGGACTGCGCGGACCGTGTTGTAGATCCCCCGGACGTTGACTGCAAAGAGCCTGTCCCACTGCGCGGGCGTGATCTGGGAGATCAGGCCGACGTGGGAGATCCCGGCGTTGTTGATCAGCACGTCCACCGGGGGCAGGGATGAGATCAGCGCCAGAACCGCCTCCGGGTCGGCAGCGTCGCACCGGAAGCCGTCTGCGCCGGTCTGAGCGGAAAGCACACGCGCCGCGGCCTCGTTTTTTTCATAGCAGAAGCTGACGCGCCAGCCCTCGCGGGCGAAGCGCCGAACCGTGGCGGCGCCGATGCCGCGGCTGCCGCCGGTGAGAAACAGGTGGGGCATCAGAAAAACCTCCGTTGGGCGCGCTGCGCCCTTCTTTGCCGGAAAAGGGGGGCGGCCTGCGCCGTCCCCCGGAATGGTTATCTCTTGCGGCTGCGGGTACGATGCTCGTACTGCCCGGAGCCGGATATTTTGCTGTTGGAGTCGGCCATGAACTGCTTGAGCTTTTCCTCAAAGCTCTCGGGCTCTGCGCGTCTGGGCGCGGGACGGCCGCCTGCGGCAGGGCGTTCCGGACGCCGCTGCTCTGTTCCGCCGTCGGCGCGGCGGGCGGGATCTGCGTTGGCTTGTCTGGCCGAGAGGCTGATCTTCCCGCCCTCCCCCTGAGAGAGCACCTTGACCTTTACGGTCTGCCCCTCGGTGAGATGCCGGCGGATGTCGGTGACGAAGGTCGGCGCGACCTCGGAGATATGGACCAGACCGGTCTGCCCGTCCGGGAGAAGCACGAAGGCTCCGAAGCCCGTGATCGTCTTGACGGTCCCCTCTACAATCGTACCAGGAGTATAAGCCATTCTGCCTTTAAATCCTTTCCAAAGCTAATCGTGCATATCCGCATCGCGGAAAACGATCTCACCGGCTTCAACCATGCCGAGACGGTTGCGCGCGATGGATTTGACGCTGCGATCGGAATCGATATCCTTGAGATCCTGTTCGAGCTGGGCGTTGTCCTGCTCGGCGTAGACAACCTGAGCCTCCAGATCGGAAACGGTCTGACGGGCGATCTGAATGCGGTCCTGGAGCCGGACGAGCGTGAAGACGGCGTAAACTGCGACGATCAGAAGCAGAAGCTTGGTCAGAAATGAAGTTTTCTTGAAACGCAACGCTCCCCCCTCCTCTCTGCAGACGAACGCGATCCGTTTTGATACTAAAGATTATTTTAGCATATTTTCCGGCAAAATCAACACATTTTTTACAAATATAAAAAATATTTTTCCCGATTCGACGGCAGCCGCGCAGGGTCAGCGAAAACGGCAGCGCGAGGGCGTGCAGGACCCCGTCCCGGACCCGCCGGAACAGCCCGCTCCAGACCCAGAACCACACGCTCATCCCGCCCGCGATCCCAAACAGCGCGAAGATACGCAGTCTGCCCCGGCCCGCGTAGAGCGCAAAGGTCAGCAGGGCCGCAAGCGAGAGCAGGGCGTAGAGAAAGTCCGCGCAGGCCGTCAGAAGCCGCCCCCGCCCAAGCGGGCGCAGGCAGTCGTAGGCCAGGCCCAGCGCAAGTCCCGTCGCCAGAGCCGCGCCGAGCTCCCGGAGCTGAAGCAGGACCGGGAGCTCCATCAGCCGAAGAACCTGCGAAGCAGGCCCCCCGTCGGCGCCGTTTCATAGCCCAGGGCGTCGATGCTGCCCAGGACCTCTACCCTGCCGCCCTCCGGCCGCAGCTCGCGCAGCTTCAGCTCCGTCCCGCGCACGACCAGAACGCTCTGGCCCACGCGCAGGGCGACGCCGTTCTCCTCCACGCGCAGGACCTCCGAGACCCCGGTCACGGTCAGGCGGGCGCGCCGCTCCAGCGTCAGGCTGTGCTCCTCCGGGAGGCGATCCGCCGCCCGATTGGTCTGATTGTTCACTGATCCATTCCCCCTTGCCCGGAAACACTTCAATATATGCGAAGAAAGTACGGTTCATTCTGAAATTTTGTATTGAATTTTCGGATGAAATCCGTTATACTGTCTCTATCGTATAACTATTTTCGGAACGAGGTGGTTCGAATGGGTCAGGTGATCGCCCTAACCTCCGGAAAGGGCGGAACCGGAAAAACCACGATCTGCGCCGGTCTGGCAACCTGCCTGGCCGCGGAAGGCAGCTCCGTGCTGTGTATCGACGCCGACATCGGTCTGCGCAACCTGGATATTTCCCTGGGCATGCGGGATACCGCGCCGATTTCTTTTGTGGACGTGCTGAAGGGGCGCAACGCGCTCAGCGAGGCCACCCCCCATCCGGATATCCCGAATCTCCGCCTGCTGACCGCCCCGTTCGCGGACCGGCCCGAGACGGTCCGGTTTCAGGATTTCGGAGCGCTGTTGGAGACTGCGCGGGAGCATTTTGACTTTACGCTGATCGACGCCTCCGCCGGTCTGCGCGACGGCTTCCACTTTGCCGCCGCCTATGCCGACCGCATCCTTGTGATCGCCACCCCCGACCCCGCTTCCCTGCGGGACGCAGCCGAGGCCGCAGACCAGCTCGCCCGCATGGGCAAGGAAAACGTCCGGCTGATCGTCAACCGCGTCACGCCCGCCGTCTTCCGCTCTCTGCGCTGGACCGTGGACGATCTGATGGACGAGATCGGGCTGCCCCTGCAGGGACTGATCCCGGACGATCCCGACGTCGTACTGGCCGCCGCCCACAACCGGCCCCTGATCCTCTGCACGGACCGCCGGGCCGCGCTTGGCTGTCTGCACGTCGCCCGCCGTCTGCGCGGCGAGAAGGTCCCCCTCCTCCGAATCCATTAAGCCGACAGGAGGTTTCCGATGAATATCACCCTCATGGCACACGACAAGAAAAAAGAGCTGATGGTTCAGTTCTGCACCGCCTATAAGAGCGTGCTTGCCAAGCACACGCTCTCCGCCACCGCCACCACCGGACGGCTGGTCGCGGAGGCGACCGGTCTGCCCATCAATCTTTATATGGCTCACAGGCAGGGCGGACACCAGCAGGTGGACGCGCGCATCGCCTATAACGAGATCGACATGGTCATCATGTTCACCGATCCGAACAGCACGGACCCCTGGGACAACCAGTATGCCCTGCGGACCCTGCTGCTCTGCGACGCGAACAACGTGCCCATCGCAACGAATCTGGCCACGGCGGAAATGCTGATCCTCGGCCTGCAGCGCGGCGATCTGGACTGGCGCGAGCTGATCCACAACCGCCGCTGATTCCCACGCCCCTCCACGGTCTTCCGCTCCGCCCGGAGGGAAGTCCGTTTTCAGGTCTGTACAAGGAAGGAGAAACATGCTGCACTATACGCCGGAAACGGTGGATTTCCTCTGGCAGCTCCGGCTGAACAACAGCCGCGAATGGTTCCGCGCCCACAAGGAGGACTATGAGCGCCTGATGAACCGGCCCACCAGGGAGCTGGCCAACGCGCTGTTTGCGCATCTGCAGGAGAAGTACCCGAAGCACGACTGGAATCTCCATATCTCCCGCATCTACCGCGACGCCCGGCGGCTCTACGGCCGCGGGCCGATGAACGACCATCTCTGGTTCACCCTCTGGGCCGACCGGGAGGAGCTGGCCGCGCCTGCCTACTGGTTCAGCTTCTCTCCCGAGGGCTGGGACTTTGGCATGGGCTGCTGGTCCCAGGGCAACCTGGTCATGGATCGCTTCCGCGCACAGTTGAAGCTGGACCCCAAGCCCGCCGAAGCGCTGGCGCGCCGCCTGCAAAAGCAGGAGACCTTCACCCTGGCGGGCGAGCGCTACAAGAAGCACCGGATGGAGACCACTCCCCTGCTCCAGAGCTGGGCCGACAGCAAATGGATCGGCTTCCAGTGCAAGCGGGATCACGGAGATCTGAGCTTCTCGGAGCAGCTATTCGACTTTACCCGAGACGGCATCGACTGGCTCATGCCGTATTATGAATACTTTCTGACCCTGCCCGCGCGGGAGGAATCCGTCGGCGCGGAACCCACTGAGAATTGATTTCTCAATTCTCAATTTGCGAAAAGTGTGAGGTATTAGATATGTCCAAGATCACCCCCCGGACGCTGTCCGGCTTTATGGAGCTGCTGCCCGCGCCGCAGCAGCAGATGGAGCGCTTTCTGCAGGTGCTCCGCGAGACCTACGCCCTCTACGGCTTCACGCCGCTGGATACCCCGCTCGTCGAATCGGCGGACATCCTGCTGGCGAAGGGCGGCGGCGAAACCGAGAAGCAGATCTACCGCTTCCAGAAGGGCGACGCAGATCTGGCCCTGCGCTTCGATCTGACCGTTCCCCTTGCAAAGTACGTGGCCCTGCACGCGGGCGAGCTCTCCTTCCCCTTCCGCCGCTTCCAGATCGGCAAGGTCTACCGCGGCGAGCGCGCCCAGAGAGGCCGCTTCCGCGAGTTCTATCAGGCCGATATCGACGTGATCGGCGACGGGAAGCTGGACGTGGCGAACGAGGCGGAGATCCCCGCCGTCATCTATTCCACCTTCACCCGGCTGGGTCTGGAGAAATTCCGCATCCGCGTGAACAACCGCAAGATCCTGAACGGCTTCTATGCCATTCTCGGTCTGACGGACCGCTCGGGCGAGATCATGCGCACCGTGGACAAGCTGGACAAGATCGGCGCGGACAAGGTCCGCGAGCTTCTGACCGGCGAGCTGGGCATTGAGCCCGGCGCTGCGGACGAGATCCTCCGCTTCATCGCCATCACCGGCACGAACGCCGAGGTCCTGACCGCGCTGGAAGGCTGGCGCGGCAGGAACGAGCGCTTCGACCTGGGTCTGGACGAGCTGGCGACCGTGGTGAAGTACCTTGCGGCCTTCGGCGTGCCGGAGACCCACTTCGCCGTCGATCTGACCATCGCCCGCGGTCTGGACTACTACACCGGGACGGTTTACGAAACCACGATGACCGAGCACCCGGAGATCGGCTCCATCTGCTCCGGCGGACGGTACGACAATCTGGCCGAATACTACACCGACCGTCAGCTTCCCGGCGTGGGCATCTCCATCGGCGTGACCCGCCTGTTCTACGTGCTCCAGGAGCAGGGGCTGCTGAACCCCGATCTGCCTACGGCCCCGGCGGACGTGCTGATCCTGCCCATGACCCAGGATCTGACCGCTGCCGCCACCGCCGCGACCTTCCTGCGCGGTCAGGGCGTCCGCACCCAGATCTACACCGAGGTCCGCAAAATGAAGGCCAAGATGGGCTATGCCGACAAGCTGGGGATCCCCTACGCGGCATTCCTGGGCGAGGATGAGATTGCCGCCGGGCAGATCACCGTCAAGGATATGCAGACCGGCGAGCAAATCACCTCCGGTCTGGAGGAGGCAGCCGCCCGCGTCCGCGCCGGTCTGGCCGCCAAAAACGAGGGCCGTCTGATCCTCGGCTGATTCCGTTGATAACCTAAGGTAAAAGAGGTAAGAATATGACACAGAACAGAACCCATAACTGCGGAGAACTCCGGCTCTCCGACGCGGGCAGGCAGGTCCGCATCGTCGGCTGGATGGAGAACGTCCGTGCGGTCGGCAGCAACTTCGCCTTCGTGATCGTCCGCGACTTCTACGGCACGACCCAGGTCGTGATCGAGACCGAGGACATGATGAACGTGATCAAGCCGCTGAACAAGGAGACCACCATCGCCGTCGAGGGCATCGTGCGCGAGCGCGACTCCAAAAACGCGAAGCTCCCCACCGGCGAGATCGAGATCGTCCCGTCCAAGATCGAGGTGCTGGGGCGCTGCCTCCACAACGAGCTGCCCTTTGAGATCAACCGCAGCCGGGACGCCGCCGAGGACGTCCGTCTGAAATACCGCTATCTTGATCTGCGCAACCCGGCGGTCAAGAAGAACATCATCCTGCGCTGCAACGTGGTGGCGGAGCTCCGCCGCCGGATGACCGAGCTTGGCTTCCTGGAGATCACGACCCCGATCCTGACCGCCTCCTCCCCCGAGGGCGCGCGCGACTATCTGGTCCCCGCCAGAAAGCACCCCGGCAAGTTCTACGCTCTGCCCCAGGCTCCGCAGCAGTTCAAGCAGCTTCTGATGACTGCCGGCTTCGACCGTTACTTCCAGATCGCCCCCTGCTTCCGCGACGAGGACGCCCGCGGCGACCGCACCCCCGGCGAATTCTATCAGATGGATATGGAAATGGCCTTTGCCTCCCAGGACGACGTTCTGGCGGTTCTGGAAGCCGTCATTGAGCCCGTCTTCCGGCAGTACGGCATCTATGACCGCGTGACCCCGGCTCCCTTCCGCCGCATCCCCTTCAACGAGGCGATGGAAAAGTACGGCACCGACAAGCCCGATCTGCGCATCGACCTGGAGATCTGCGACGCCACCGCCCTGCTCGGCGGCATCGGCTTCGGACCGTTTGAAAACGCCGTGGTCAAGGCCGTGGTCGTCTCCGACTTCAACGCGACGAGAAAGCAGATCGACAAGCTCTGCACCGACGTCGAGGTCCAGGCCGGGCAGAAGCCCTACTGGTTCCGCGTGGACGAGAACGGCGAGATCGTGGGCGGCATTGCCAAGTTCATCCAGCCCGTCAAGGATCAGGTCGTCTCCGGTCTTGCCCTGACCCCCAACAGCTTCGTGGGTCTGACCGCCGGCAAGAAGTCCGCGGCGCAGAAGACTGCGGGCGTGCTCCGCGTCAAGCTGGGCAGTCTCTGCCCGAACCACATGGACAAGGAGCAGTATCAGCTTCTCTGGATCGTCGATTTCCCGATGTACGAAATCGGCGAGGAGAGCGGCGAGCTTGAATTCTGCCACAACCCCTTCTCCATGCCGAACGGCGGCCTGGAGGTGCTGGAGAAGGCTGAGCGCGGCGAGGTCGATCCTCTGACCATTACGGCCTGCCAGTACGATCTGGTCATCAACGGCTACGAATCCGCCTCCGGCGCGGTCCGGAACCACGATCCCGAGATTATGATCAAGGCCTTTGAGCTGGTCCGCCTCGGCGAGGCCGAGGTCAAGGCCAAGTTCCCCGCCATGTACAACGCCTTCACCTACGGCGCGCCCCCGCATGCCGGCGCAGCCCCCGGCGTGGATCGCATGATCATGCTGCTGACCGGCGAGGAGAGCATCCGCGAGGTCATCACCTTCCCGATGAACCAGAAGGCCCAGGACGTCATGATGGACGCCCCGACCACCGTGACGCAGAAGCAGCTCGACGAGGTGCATATCGCCGTCAGGCTGCCCGAAGAGGACTAAGCCATGCTTCGCCGGTTGATGGTCGTTGCGATCTTCTTCGTGCCGATCGGCGCGGTCGCCTGCTGGGTCACCTGGTTCACCAAGCGCTCCCGCGTCAACGACGTCGCCCAGTCCTGGATGCGCGAAAAGCGACGCGAGGAAGCGCGCGGGCGCCTCGTCTGGGCGATCACCCTCACCGTCGCCACCATCCTTGCGTGGATTTTCCTGTATCCCAGCTATCATGAGATGGCTATGGCCGCCCAGGCCGCGGCGGAAGCGACCGCCGGATAAGCACGACGGAGCTTTTCAGACGCCGTGCAAAACAGAACGCCGAGCGCTGCAAATGCAGTCTCGGCGTTCTTTCGTTGTATCGCAGTACGGCACAACAGGAGGTGCTTGCTTTGTAGGGGCGCGTCGGCGGGCGCGTGGATACGCGCCCCTACATAGGGCTTTCAGTCGTGGGCGTTGAGCCAGGGGAGCAGGATGCTCGCGTATTTCTCGGTCTCCTCCACGAAGCACATATGATGGGAATGGGCGAAAAGCTCCCAGCGGGAATTCGGGATTCCGTCGTACATGGTCTTGGCGATCAGCGGGGAGCAGAGATCGGAGACGCCGCTCATGATCAGCGACGGGATCTCGATCTCGCCCAGGCGGTCCACGTACTCAAAGTCCCGGAGCGTCCCGGTCGGAGAGAACTCGTTCGGACCCCAGCCGCAGAGATAGGCCTCGGCTCCGCGCCGCTTGGGACGGGTCAGGCACGCCGGGGCGTCCGCCGGCACGGGGTAGTCGCAGTAGCGGCGCATATACTCGGCCACGGCTTCGTCGTAGGCTTCGCCGCTGAACTTGCCGGTGCGCAGGGCTTCGTCAATCGCCGCCTGCATCGGCGCGGGGAGCATCTTCACGCGGCGCATGCCCTCCTGCCGCCAGAGGCTGCTGGAGGGGTGTCCGCTGGAGATCACGAAGGACTTGACGCCCTCGGGCTTCCGCTCGATCGCGTAGGCGATCTGCATCATCCCACCCCAGGATTGGCCCAGGATATGGCATTCCTTCAGGCCGAGATGGGCGCGAAGGGCCTCCAGCTCGTCGAGCCAGGTCTCCTGATTCCAGAGCTCCGGATGGCCGTCAAGATAGGAATTGCCGCAGCCGAGCTGATCGTACATGACGAGCTGACGCCCATCCGCGTCCGCGATCCAGTCCAGGACCTCAAAGTAATTGTGCGTGGAACCCGGTCCGCCGTGGAGGAAGATCAGGGGCGCTTTTCCGTTGTCGGTTTTCGTCCCGACGATCCGGTACCAGGTTTGATATCCGAGGAAGGGCATGAAGCCCTCTGCAACAGTCGCCATAGAAGGGGCTCCTTTCAAAGAAATGGTCTTTTTGTATGATAACAGATTCTTCCCTTGTTTGCAAGCGCAAAGCGCACGAAGGGAGGGATCCGGATCATCGGCAGCTTCCGCTCAATTCTTCATTGACCCGGAGCGGGGTTTCGGCTATAATGGGTTCAGCAAGAGGAAAAGAGGTTATTTCGTTGTTTCAGGATCTGGACTTAGTTTATGACAATTCCTTTCGCTTCGACGCGCCGGAGGCAAGGGATCGGGCGCTGGTCTTTCAGGGCGACGCCGTGCTTGCCTCGCTGCAAGACGGGAAGCTGGCGCTGCCGCAGATCGGAGACCTCGGTCTGAGAGCGGAGCTTTCGTTTCGGTATGCCTTCTCCCTTGGGGCGGAGCGGTATTATCTGGCGGACGCGGAGGCAGTTCCCCCGGAGCGCCTGATCCCAAGCCGGGAGTACCGGAATCTCGGGCCGAGGGAGCAGGTCTTTGCCTGCGCCGTAGGGGAAAGTCTGCATCGCTGGTATGCTTCGACCCGCTTCTGCGGACGCTGCGGCGCAAAGCTGCAGGACAGCCCGACCGAGCGCGCCAGGGTCTGCCCCGACTGCGCTTTGACGCTCTATCCGAAGATCTGTCCCGCGGTGATCGTGGCCGTCACGGACGGCGACCGGCTGCTGCTGACGAAGTATCAGGGCCGTGCCTTCAAGCGTTACGCCCTGGTGGCCGGCTTCAACGAGATCGGGGAATCCATCGAGGACACGGTGCGGCGCGAGGTGTACGAGGAGACGGGGCTGCGCGTGAAGAATCTGCGGTTTTACAAATCCCAGCCCTGGGTCTTCACGGACAGCCTGCTGATGGGCTTTTACTGCGATCTGGACGGCAGCGACCGGATCACGCTCCAGACCGACGAGCTTTCGGAGGGCGGGTGGTTCCGCCGCGCCGAGCTTCCCGCGGACCACTCCGGCATCAGCCTGACCGGCGAGATGATCGAGCGCTTCCGCGATGGACAGGAGCCCTGATCCCTTGTAAGACTTTTGCATACGCATTTGAAAACGGAGCCGACCTGTGTTGTGTCAGCTCCGTTTTCAGATTGCTGCCGATGGCGGTCAGGATTCCGTCTGCAGGAAGTTTTCCGGGACCGGGCCGATGACGACGCTGGCGTAGTCCGTCTCGATCGGGCTCTTTTCAAGCAGCTCGTCGAGGATGGTCTGCATCCGGTCGTTCTTATAGCCCTCGGCGGCGGCGGTCTTCCAATAGTAGTTCTCCGTCTGGGAGACGAAGTACATGATATGGTAGCCGTAGTTGGTCTTCACAATGCCGGTATCGCCGGGCTGACGGCTTTCGTCAAAGCACCAGTCGTTGAAGGTCTCGACCATCTGGCCGGGGTAAACGTCCTCGTAGAGACCGCCGTTGGAGGCAGAGCCCGGATCGGTGGAGTTCTTGGTCGCCAGATCGGCGAAGTTCTCCTCCGTGGGATTCTTCTCATACTCGGCCAGCAGCTCCTCGGCCTTGGTCTTGGCGGTGTCCCACTGCTCGTCGGTGGATTCGCTCGCGCCCTCCGCTTTTTCCGGGGTGATCAGGATGTGGCGGACGTTGACGTTGGTCTTGTCCGTGCTGACGTTCGGATAATCCGTTTCCTTGTGGGCGTTGAAATAGGCAAGGAGGTCTTCGTCGGAATACTCGAGGTTCTTGTAGAGGTCGCCTTCATAGGAGACGACGCGGAAATAGTAGCCGAGGTAGTCAAAATAGTCCTCGCCCGCAACGCTTGTGCCGAAGGATTTGTGCATGTATTCATCCAGATCCTCGCAGCCCTGTTCCTCTGCGTCCTTCGTGATATTCTGCTTCGCGGTTTCCAGATTCTCCTGATCCGATTCGGGAAGCGTATACTGCGCCTCGTCGGCGGCGGCCTTGACCGAAGCCATCTGATGGAACTGCTCCAGCGCGGTCATCAGGAAAAACTGCTCCCAGTTCAGATCGGTGACCTGCGGGCAGGGCTGTTCGCTGAGCGGCTTGTTCAGATCCAGACCGAAGTCGCTCGGACTCATGCCATACTGGGAAAGCTGGTTGGCCAGGCCGAAGATCTGCATGTAATAATATACCTGAAGCTGGCGGTTGGTCAGCTCCTCACCGGCGCAGGTGGCAACGACGGCGTCCAGACGGGGATCGTCGGCGCCGAGCTCCGCGACCGTATAGGCGGGCAGCGTGGCGAGACCGTCATAGTCGATGGAGGGGTCGCGCGTTTCGCTCTCAGCCGGGGCCAGCGTACCGGTCGGAACCGTTTCGCCGTTCTGGGATGCGGTCGCACCGTCCGCGTTTTTGGTGCCTTTCGCGCAGCCGACAAACAGTGCGGCAAGCATGGCGCAAAGCAGGGCAAGCGCCAGCAGGCGGCGGAGCGCGTTCTTCTTTTGCATAGGATTCACTCGCTTTCTTTTTTTCCGTAGAATGTCGCTATTGTAGCACATCTTTCGGTTGGTTGCAACGGCTATTCCATAAATTTTCTGTGAATAACTTATGGAAAACGGGAAATGAAAATACAATTTTCCGACGCGAAAGATTGACATTCGCCCCGGTTGGTTTTATAATGGGAATTGAGAAATCGGTTCGTTTCCAAATGATCCAACTATCAGAGAGGAGAAGGTATCATGGCCTTTGAATTCAACAGCAAGCCCAACCGTTCCGAAATCAATCGGCTGAACCAGGCGATTTCTGCCGAGGAGCAGAATATCAACTCCCTTTTCCAGAAGATCGGCCAGACGTATTTTGCCGCCCATCGAAACGATCCTGAGGAGAATCAGGCGGAAAGCATCCGCGGCATTCTGGACGCGCTGGAACGCGCCAAGGGATACAAGGAACAGATCAACACGCTGCGCGGGATCGCGATCTGCCCGAATTGCAAGGCCGAGGTCTCCATCGTCTCCGCCTTCTGTAATCACTGCGGTACGAAAATGCCCGCGCCGCCGCAGCCCGCCGTTTCCACTAACATGAACACCGTGATCTGCCAGAGCTGCGGCGCGCGCTGCAGCGCCTCCCAGCGCTTCTGCAACCAGTGCGGCT
>JAEEGH010005221.1_pt1 | contig 32794 bp, 29 predicted proteins | sample 9134181 | NCBI WGS metagenome assembly JAEEGH01 (sample SAMN16246544, study PRJNA631951) | gut metagenome | biome: gut microbiome; feature: rumen; material: DP-attached | host: Bos | place: Iran: Karaj | collected 2018-10
GTCCAAGAATCTCTTGCATCTCGTCCTCCGTATATAATCTTAATCTTGCGGTGTTCAATTATACCACAAACTATTTATGCATACAATTGGGTGAAAAATTAGTCTGTACTGATAAATATTATCATAATCGAATTTTAGTTTGACAAAACTAATTCGTGCATGATATAGTAGCACGCAGTTAGTTTTTGCTAACTTTTCTCAATTTACAACAGGAGGATTTTTATTATGAGAAAAAAATTATTATCACTTATAGCAGCTGTTTCTGTATTTAGCACTGCTCTTGTAGGATGTGGCAGCACTGATACAGCTACAACTTCAGATACAAGTTCTGCTGACTCAGCAAACACTGAAGTAACTGGGGATGATTCAGCTTTTCCAATCACAATTGAGCATGCATTCGGTGAGACAACTATTGAATCAAAGCCAGAAAGAGTCGTTACACTTTCTTGGGCCAATCAGGATGCAATCTTAGCTCTCGGTGTTGTTCCAGTTGGTGTTTCTGCAGCAAACTATGGTCTTATGACAGACAACAAACTTCACCTATGGACAGATGAGGCCTTCGCTGAATTAGGCGAAACAAATCCTAATGTATTTGACGATGAAACAGGCTGGGATTATGAGGCTATTGCAGCAGCTGAACCAGATGTTATCATTGCTTCTTACTCAGGCTTTACTGAAGAAGAATACAATCTCCTTTCAGAGATTGCCCCTGTAGTTCCTTACATCGAAACTGCATGGAAAACAAACTGGAGAGATCAAACTATTGTAAATGCAATAGCTATCGGCATGAAGGCTGAGGGTGAAAAGCTTGTTGAAGAAACAGATGCTTTAATTTCAGAAAAGCTTGAGCAGTATCCAGAGCTTGAAGGAAAAACAGCGGGCTTCTTCTGGATTTCACAGGATGATATGAGCACATTCTATGCTTATCTTCCAAATGATCCTAGAGCATCATATCTTAACGACTTAGGCTTAGAAACACCTGAAAGTATCCTTTCTCTTGCTGAGACAAGTGAAGACTTTTCTGTAACTATCTCACGCGAGAACAGCGATTTATTGAATGATGTAGATATTATGATTGTTTATGGAGATGAAGGTCTTCTTGAGGCAATGCAGGCTGACGCTCTTATGAGTCAGATTCCAGCAGTAAAAAATGGTGCTGTAGTTTTACTTGATTCAAACAGTGCTCTTGCAGCAGCAACTACTCCATCAATTCTTTCTATACCATATGCAATCGATGATTATCTTTCATTATTAAGTGAGGCAGCAAATAATATTAATGAATAAAAATAAAGCTATATCAATAACTGTTTTAGGTATTGTGATCCTATTTATTGCGATAGCACTTTCTATAACCTACGGCACAAAGTCCGTAGGTTTATCCCATGTTTGGGATGCAATATTAGGTCGCAATACCGATGTGTACGAAGTAAATATTGTTCAAACGCGAATTCCCAGAACTCTATTTGGAATCATTGCTGGAGCTTCTTTAAGCATTTCCGGTGTATTAATGCAGTCTATTACAAGAAATCCTATAGCAGACCCTAGTATTTTAGGCGTAAATGCAGGTGCATCTTTGTTTATAGTTGCAGGCATCGCATTTTTTAACATCCAGTCAAAGATTTCCTACATTGGACTTTCCTTTGCTGGCGCAATGCTTACAGCCCTTATAGTTTACAAGCTTGCTTCTGTAGGCTATGGCGGACCAACCCCTATAAAGCTTGCAATCTCCGGCTCAGCTACTAGCATCGCTCTATCATCCCTCATAAGTTTGATAGTTATGCCAGATTCTAGCGTAATGACTACATACAGATTTTGGCAAATCGGAAGTATAGGTGGAACAAATTACGATGACATCAAGCTGATTCTACCTATTACTATTCTTGCAGTAGTTGTTAGCTTGTGTATATCAGGAAATCTAAATACTCTTCTTTTATCAGAAGAAACAGCTATCGCTCTAGGTCTGAATGTAAATCGAACAAGAGCCATTGCTGCTATTTGCGGTGTCCTTTTATGCGCAACCACCACAGCATTAGCAGGTCCAATAAGCTTCATTGGTTTAATGGTTCCTCATTTCATTCGTATGGTGGTAGGCAGCAATCATATCCCACTAATTATATGCAGTGGCATTTACGGAAGCTCTGTTCTTATCATTTCTGATGTACTTGGCAGAATCCTAGGTCGCCCAGGAGAACTGGAATCAGGAATTATGACTGCATTAATTGGAGCCCCTGTTTTCATCTTTATAATTAGAAAGGCTAAGGTACAAAGTCTATGATAAAACGACGAAGAAAATACATACTTATCCTTTGTATTCTATTTGCCATTACATTGGTACTAGCCTTTTTAAATCTATCCATTGGCGAAAAGAATTATTCCTTGGATCAGGTAATAAAAACTATCCTTGGGCTCAGCGACGAAGGTTCATATATTATTGCAAAGCTGAGATTGCCAAGAACGATTACCGCTATACTTTGCGGAATTGCTTTTGGCGTTGCAGGTAACATTTTCCAGACACTTTTAAACAATCCATTGGCAAGCCCAGATATCATAGGAGTTTCCTCAGGGTCCACAGCCGCCGCAGTATATTGCATTCTTTTCCTTAATTTAAATAGAAATATCGTTTCTATCATTTCAGTATTTGCTGGAATATTAGTGGCCATATTGATTTACAGAATCTCCTATGTAGGAAGCTTTTCAACTAGCAGACTAGTTCTTGTGGGAATTGGATTCCAGGCCTTTTTCACAGCCATGGTTAACTGGATGGTAATGAAAGCTGCCGAATACGATGTACCTACTGCAATGAGATGGATGACTGGAAATCTCAACGGAATTGTGACTGACTCTCTCACACTATTATTTATAGTGGTTATCATTTGTCTTATATCAATACTTGCCCTTCGCCACGGAATGCAATCCCTGGCACTAGGCGAGCAGGTTGCAATCATCCATGGTGTACGAATCAATTTGGTGCGCACAACATTAATAATATGTTCTGTGCTATTAATTGCTTTTGCCACATCCATTTCCGGCCCAATTGCCTCAATTGCATTTTTATCGGGCCCAATAGCTGCAAAGCTATGTGGTAGAAATCAATCTAACATCCTATCCTCAGGACTTGTAGGAGCTATTCTTGTGTTAGGTGGAGATTTCATAGGACAAAAAATGCTAAGCACACGATATCCCGTTGGTGTAATCACCGGCATTCTAGGTGCGCCATACCTAATATATTTGCTTATTTCTCAGAATAAGAAAGGAAACATTTAATGGAACACAACACTTTAAAAGCCAACAATATAAAGGTTGGATATGGGAATGGCAACATTCTAAACGAGGTCAGCATCCATATCCCAGAAAACAAAATAAGCGTTATCCTCGGATCAAACGGAAGCGGAAAATCAACTCTTTTAAAGACTTTCTGCAGACTCTTAATACCAAACAGTGGAAGTGTCACATTAAACGATACCTCTCTTCTCTGCATAAAAACCAAAGATATAGCCAAAACAATCGGACTCCTCCCTCAGTCCCTTATAGCCCCAGAAGGCATTAAGGTTGCAGAGCTTGTATCAAGAGGCCGCTATCCTCATCGCAAGTTCATGGCGCCACTTACTAGCCAGGACTACGAAGCAATCGACGAAGCCATGGCTGCCATGAAAATCACAGAGCTTGCAGACCGTACTGTAGACGAGCTTTCCGGAGGTCAGCGCCAGCGCGTATTTATCGCCCTTGCCCTAGCCCAGCAAACCGACATTCTATTTCTAGACGAGCCTACCACATACTTAGACATCGCCTACCAAATAGAGATCCTGGACCTCCTAAAAGAGCTTAACCGTACAAAGAAAACCACAATCGTAATGGTTCTCCACGACATCAACCTTTCCTCAAAATACGCCGACTACATTTTCGCAATGAAAAACGGAAAGCTTTTAGCCGAAGGCACCCCAAACGAAATCATCACCACCGATTCCGTCAAGCAAATATACGGCATCGACAGCGTGGTAATCGAAGACCCAATGTCCCTAAGCCCCTTCGTAATCCCAATAAGCGCCCACGACAACCTACAGAGGTCCTAAACCTACTATTCACACATTTACCGTACATAGTAGTAGGGTCTGCCCCTCTAAACCACCCCTGGCCCGCCCCGCCCGCAGCGCTGCCGCCATCACTCTAGAGGGTATCATTGGAGCAGATTTTTGGATTACCTTAATGTGTAAAGTCGCCCATATGTAGGTGTACTTACGAAGCTTTTACTATTCGAAGGTAATGTATGGGTGGGACGGACAATTGTAATATACGTAATCATCTAGTCTTAACTAGTCTTTGTATTATTACTTTTGCTACTCCGTTCACCAAGAATAATTAAAAAACAGGTTTTGTATACATAAGCACCGCCCTTTAACTCAGTCCATTTCGTTGTCGGGCTTTCGGCGCCGTCCATGGCGCCTCATGCTTATCTATTACAAAACCTGTTTTTATTATTCTAAGTTCCCTCCAAAGCAAATAGTAATTAATACAAAGCTAGTTTAAGACTGATGATTACTTAGTGTAGTGTTTGTCCGTCTCCACCCATACCTTACCGATAGAATTGTAAAACTTTGTAAGAACACCTACTAATAAATATGGGCGACTACACATTTAGATAATCCAAAATCTGTGACGTACTGGCGGGGAGTTGTAAGCTGTCCCCCAGCCCGGTGGCCTGTACTAAGTCTGTGGGCCTCTGTGGATGGTGGCCACCCTGGGATTAGCGGAGCTCTGAGTAGCCGAAGGAGTTTACGATGGCGTCGATTGGGACGCCGGATTTGCAGAGAGGGCACTCGTGGAGTGGGTACGATTGGTAGTTAGGGATGTCCTCGTCGTGGAATACGGCTGTTACAGGGATGTTGTCCACTTCTCGTACGGCTGAGAAGATGGCGCAGGCACCGCTGATGGTTGCACCGTAGTATTGTACACATTCGGCCAGGCTTTCAAGAGTGCGGCCTGTGGATAGTGATCCGAATAATAAAAGAACGTGTTTGTCGCGGATAGTCAGTTGCAGATTATCGCGGAAGATGTGCTGGCCGGAAGATGCAAGCTCTGGGGCAGTGACATAGATTGTCTTGTGCTGATTGTAGTTTGCTACGCCGGCTTTTGTTAGTTCTTCAGCAAGATAGGTTCCAACTACTTCCATGCCATCGGCACATACGATTGTGTCTACTGGTGTGGAAACGGAGTAGTGCATTGCAAGAAGCTGGGCTACGCCATGAGCTTCGTTGCATCTGGTCTTTATTGTTCCGATTTCCATGTAGTTTGTGATGTGGGAGTGGTTGGTTGCGAAGTGACCAGGAATTATTTTCAAAACAACATCTGAGTTTAGTGGAGCAGGAATTTTAGTATAGTCTTTTAACATAATAAACCCCTTTCTTTTATGAACCTCATAGTTCAAATTTCCCCTATTTGATATTTACATCATATCATACTTTTGTCAGATATTTAGTGAATAAATTTTGTATTACATATTAAATATAGAAAACAGGATGAATTTACAGATAAGCTCTTATTTTTTCTAGATTTTCTGTGGCAATGCGTCTACCGATATCGTAAACACGTTGCAATTCTTCTGGGTTCTTTTCTGTAGCACCAATATTAAGTGGGGCATCTGGCCTGATTACAAAGGCATTACCATTTGCTACCTGTTTTTTAACGTATGCCTTTTGGGCATTGTACATGTTGTGCCTGTTTTCCATAGTGTCAATCATTCGTGGATATTTTCTTAAAAGCCATCTAATAATTCCCATGTATTTCTGAGGCTTTTTAATATAGTCCGCTGGCTGGGTTTCGATAACAAGGATTTTGTCACAGCCTTGCTTTTCCATAAAGCGAAGAGGAATGGAATCTGACATTCCACCATCTAAATATAAATCATCTCCAATTGGAACAGGTTTTGAAACTGCTGGCATAGAAGCGGAGGCTCTAATCCAGCGAATGTCTATTCCATCTGGAGTGCAGTCATAGTTGTCGCATTTATGATATACCGCATTTCCGGTAGATAATTCAGTGGCAACACAGAAGAAATCCATAGGATTCTTGTAAAAGGTATCGTAATCCCATTTATCAAGCTCGTATGGAAGAGTGCCATAGCAAAATGGCACATTGTAAATGTCTCCAGTTTTAATAAGGGAGCTAAAGCTAGCATAGCGCTTGTCGTTACAATATTTTTTATTGTAGCGAATCCCGCGTCCTATCTGTTTTGATTTAATATTAAGTCCAAATGTGGCACCAGCTGAAACACCAACAGCACTGTCAAAATCAATATTATTTTCCATAAGAACATCGATTACCCCGCAGGTAAACATGCCTCTCATGGCGCCACCTTCCATTACTAATCCTTTTTTCATAATAATTCCCTCAATTCTCTATAAATAAAAACTTATCATTGCGTACAATTAATTGCAAGTTTTTATTGATAAAAAAGACCAAAATTTAGGGCGATTTTCGTAAAAATAAATGATGCAAGGTATGGGGCCGTAATGTATACTCTTGAAAGGATATTTTGGAGAAAGGATATTGGAGGAATGTCGGGAAAGTTATTTGATGAAAATAGATTTGCAGCTGTGGCTAGACGCGCAGTTGCTGAAGGTGTGGTGCTTTTGAAGAATGATGGTGAGGTTTTACCACTTCAGGAAGGTACCACCATTTCATTGTTTGGCCGCAGTCAGTACAACTACTATAAAAGCGGTACAGGCTCAGGCGGTATGGTTAATACCAAGTATGTTATTGGCGTAAAAGAAGCACTTGAGGCTGATGATAGATATAATCTGAACCAGGATTTAAAAGCAATCTATGATGAATGGATAAAGGATAATCCATTTGATGCCGGAATCGGATGGGCCAGTGAACCATGGTTCCAAAAGGAAATGGTAATTACTCCAGAAATAGCAAAGGCGGCAGCAGCAAAGTCTGATGTTGCAATTGTGCTAATCGGTCGTACAGCAGGTGAGGACCAGGATAATAGTGCAACAGAGGGAAGCTATCTTCTAACAGAAGATGAGCATACAATGCTGAAAAATGTTACTGAGGCGTTTGAAAAGACAATCGTTCTTTTGAATGTTGGTAACATTATCGATATGAAGTGGGTGAAGCAGTACAATCCAAGTGCTGTAGCATATATCTGGCAGGGAGGACAGGAAGGTGGAAATGGTGTACTTGATGTTTTGTCAGGTGACGTAAATCCAGCAGGCCATCTTTCTGATACTATCGCTTATGATATTGAGGATTATCCATCTACGGTAAACTTTGGCAAAAAGAAGAGAAACATCCAGCAGGAGGATATCTATGTTGGATACAGATATTTTGAAACATTTGCAAAGGACAAGGTTCTATATCCATTTGGATTTGGATTATCTTACACAAGCTTTGATATTAAGTGCAAGGACCTAAAGTTTGATGTTGCTAATGGCGCTACTGTGAATGCAACAGTTACTAACACCGGCTCACGCAAAGGACAGCAGGTTGTTCAGCTTTACTTAGAAAAGCCACAGGGCAAGCTTGGAAATCCATCAAGAGTATTGGTAGGATTTGAAAAGACTAAGGAAATCGAGCCTGGTGAAACAGTGGAATGTGAAATCCACGTACCAACATACTATATGTCTTGCTACGATGATTCTGGCGTTACAGGCCACAAAAGCGCCTATGTGCTAGAGCAGGGAACTTATACATTCTACGTAGGTGGCGATGTGCGAGCAGAGGAGTCAGCATCAGTAGATATTTCTGAAACTATTGTGGTGGATCAGAAGTCAGAGCTTATGGCACCTACCATTGACTTCACAAGATTTAAGCCTGAGGCAAATGCAGATGGAACATTCTCAGTTGTTTACGAAGCTGTTCCAACTGCCTCTAAAACTACAGTGGAACATCGTCTGCAGGAGCTTCCAACTGAAATCCCTCAGACAAAGGATATGGGCTACAAGCTTGTGGATGTTGCTAAAGGCAAGGTTTCTATGGATGACTTTATTGCTCAGCTTTCAGACGATGATTTGGTAGCAATAGTTAGAGGAGAGGGCATGAGCTCTCCAAAGGTTACACCAGGAACAGGTGGAGCATTTGGTGGTGTTACAGATTCGCTTTTAGGCTATGGTATTCCAGTTGCTTGCTGTACAGATGGCCCTTCTGGAATCAGAATGGACTCAGGCAAGAAAGCCTTCGCTATGCCAAATGGAACACTTCTTGCAAGCACTTGGAATCTTGAATTAATGGAAGAGCTTTACCAGTGGGAAGGTTTGGAGCTTCGTAAAAATAAAGTAGATGTTTTACTAGGACCAGGAATGAATCTTCACCGAAATCCTTTGAATGGTAGAAACTTTGAGTATTTTTCAGAGGATCCATTCCTTACAGGAAAATGTGCTGCATACCAGTTAAAGGGTATGCATAAATACGACATTACAGGAACAATAAAGCATTTTGCCTTGAATACACAGGAGACATCTCGTCACTATGCGGAGCATGTGGCATCTGAGCGAGCAATCCGAGAGCTTTATTTGAAGGGATATGAGATTGCTGTTAAGGAAGCAGGCGCTCATGCAGTTATGACCACTTACGGTCCGGTCAATGGAAGATACACATCTTCAAACTTCGATTTGGTCACAAAAATCCTTAGGGATGAATGGGGCTTTGAAGGTATCGTAATGACGGACTGGTGGGCAAAAGGCGGAAATACAGGAGCTGGAGACGGAGCCGATATGGCAGATATCGTAGCAGCTCAAAACGACCTTTACATGGTTACTACAAGTGCTGCAGACAACACCAACAATGACAATTCATTGGAAGGACTTGCAAATGGTACAGTAACTAGAGCTGACTATCAGCGTTGCGCTGCAAACATTTGCAGATTCATTATTTCAAAGCCAGTGTTCTTTAGACTTATAAATGAAAACAATGAGATAGATAATCAGCTTTTAGACGAGGCAGATGAGGAAGAGCTTTCATATGACAATATGATCGACTGCAACTTCAAGGAAAGCTCTGTCTTTGCCATTGACCCATCTGAAATCAGAACAGGTCGTGACAGTGCCAATATGCTTTCTGTTGCAATCAAAGAACGCGGCGACTACAGACTTACAATGACTGTACGTGCAAAGAATCTTAGCGCTCTTGCACAGATTCCTTTGACAGTTTTCAGAGATAGAGATATCGTAAAGACGATAACCCTCACCGGAGAGGACAGAGAGTGGCAGACAGTTTCTGTTGATTTCGCAGACTGTTTTGCAAGCTTCTATATCAAGCTTTACTTCGCCCAGGACGGTATGGAGATAAAGGATGTTAATGTAGAATTTGTATGCTCAAAGGAGCAGGAGATTCACGATATGTTAGCTAGACTTGGAGAAGATTAATTAAGGAGAATTGTTAAATGAGAGAATTTTTGAAAAGAAAAAACATCGAGATTTCTGTTAAAAGATATCTTGTAGATGCTCTTGGGGCAATGGCTCAAGGATTGTTCTGTTCACTTCTTATTGGAACAATCATTAATACCATTGGTACACAGTTTGGAATAGGATTTTTAACTGTGCCAGTAGCTACCATTGCCGGTGTGGAATACACAGTTGGTGGTCTTGCCACAGCAATGAGTGGCCCTGCCATGGCAGTAGCAATTGGATATGCTCTCCAGGCGCCTCCTCTTGTATTGTTTTCACTTATCACTGTAGGTTTTGCTTCCAATGCTCTTGGTGGAGCAGGTGGTCCACTTGCAGTTTTATTTGTAGCAATCATCTCAGCAGAAATTGGTAAAGCAGTTTCAAAGGAAACAAAAATCGACATATTGGTTACACCTCTTGTAACAATTGGTGTAGGTATTGCCCTTTCAGCTTGGTGGGCTCCAGCACTTGGAAAGGCTGCCAGCTCAGTAGGAACACTTATTATGTGGGCAACAACAAAGCAGCCATTTATTATGGGAATTCTTGTTTCTGTAATCGTAGGTATTGCACTTACACTTCCTATTTCATCTGCAGCTATTTGTGCAGCACTTTCACTTACAGGACTTGCAGGTGGTGCAGCAGTAGCAGGATGCTGTGCACAGATGGTTGGCTTTGCTTTCATGAGCTTTAAGGAAAACAAATGGGGTGGTCTTATTTCTCAGGGCATCGGTACATCAATGCTCCAAATGGGAAACATTATCAAGAACCCTCGTATTTGGATAGCACCTATTCTGTGCTCCGCTATCACAGGTCCTCTTGCGACATGTCTTTTCAAGCTTGAAATGAACGGACCAGCAGTTTCATCTGGTATGGGTACATGCGGACTTGTAGGTCAGATTGGTGTGTATACAGGCTGGGTAAATGATGTGGCAGCCGGCTCAAAAGCTGCAATCACAGCATTTGATTGGATTGGATTAATACTTATTTGCTTTATCCTTCCAGCGGTTCTTTGCCCAATCTTCAACAAGATTGCAATGAAGCTTGGCTGGGTTAAAGAAGGCGATATGAAACTTCAATAAAGATTTTGGCAGCAGATATCTGCTGCCTTTTTTATTGTCAAAAAATATTTGTTTATAACATCAATATGAAATAAAATAATAAGAAAAGTAAGGTTTTTACATGAGAGGTTGAAATGCACGAACTAGCAGTGACACAATACGTTTTTGAATTAGTCAATAAACAGGCCGAAAAAAACAATCTTTCAAAAGTAAATATTATTCATTTGCTGATTGGGGATCAGTGTGATTATGTACCTGAGATTATCGAAGAATATCTGCAGGTCATGAGCGAGGGAACACCTCTTGATGGAGTAAAGGTGGATGCCACAGTTAAGGAATCGAAAGTTGTATGCAGGGACTGTGGGGCAGAGTTTACCAGGCACGAATTCAAGGATGTTTGCTTGAAATGTGGAAGTGACAATTTAAAACTAAATCGATGCACAAATTTTATAGTAGAAAGAATCGAGGCAGAGTAAAGTTTTAGAAGGGGAGGTCATATGGACAAAATATTTAATTCACCTGAAGAGGTGATCGAGGCAAATATTTGTGGAGGGGAGAAGAAGGTCAGTCTTCCTCTTCCCAAGATGATACTACTAGGAATTATGGCAGGGGCATTTATCGCCCTTGGAGCTGCTACCAGTTCAACAGCTGCTCATGCTGTTACTAATGTTGGCCTTTCGCGTTTTGTGGCAGGCGCTATTTTCCCAGTAGGGCTTATGCTTATTACATTTATTGGAGGGGAGCTTTTTACAGGAAACTGCCTTACATCAATGGGGGCTATGGACCACAGGTTTTCATGGAAAAAGGTGGTCAGAGATCTTTGTATCATTTGGTTATCTAATTTAGTTGGAGCCCTAATCATAGTGGCTCTTACCTATTTCTCAGGCAATCTTGATTATTCAGCAGGTTTGCTAGGTGCATACTCAATAAAAGTAGCTCTTGGCAAAGCCACAATCACTCCTATAAAAGGAATTGCATCAGGAATACTATGTAATATCTTAGTATGTGCGGCCATTCTTATGGGTGCAGCAGCAAAGGATATTTCTGGTAAGGTTTGGGCTATTTTCTTTCCTATCATGGCATTTGTGGTAGGTGGATTTGAGCACTGTGTGGCAAACATGTTTTATATTCCAATGGGCATGATTGCCGCTACAAATGATGTATACGTGGCAAAGGCCGTAGAGGCATACGGCATTACAGCAGATCAGCTTGCAAGTCTTTCCGTGGCTGGATTTTTTACAAATCAGATTCCAGTTACAATTGGAAATATCCTAGGGGGAATGATTTTTGTGGGATTACCATGCTATTTGGCTCATTGCAAAAAGAAACAGGCATAATAAAGACTAAAATATTGAGGTGGTTATATGGTAAATACGATAATAGATTACTTGCAGGGGATGGATGATTTAGCAGTAGCAATTAGACTGGTGATAGCAACAGCTTGTGGCAGTCTTATAGGCTGGGAGCGAGTGGTTAGAAGACACAGCGCAGGTATTCGTACCTTTGCACTTGTTAGCTTAGGTTCAGCAGTTGCTACAGTTTTGAATATCTATCTGGCACTCATTCCAGAGCTTAATGCCGATGTAAGCCGTATTCCAGCAGGTGTTGTAAGTGGAATTGGTTTCCTTGGTGCAGGTACTATTCTTGTTACAGGACGAAATCAAATAAAAGGTCTTACAACAGCTGCAACACTTTGGGTTGCTTCATGTATGGGCATGGCTTTTGGTGCAGGATATTTATCAGTGGGGTTTGTATGTTTTGGTCTTGTGCTTATTGCCAATCTGATGCTCATGCATTTAAGTACACGTGTTGAGGAAAACAGCCGTTTTGTTAGCTTGTACATCGAAGTAGAAGAGACAAACGGAATCAAAAAGCTTCGTAAGAGCTTTATAGAAATGGGCTATCAAATCACTAGCATGAATAAGACAAAGGATAAGACCTTATCTGGTACAGATACAGCGCTTATGATTGAATTGGACTTCAAGAAGAGACATTCACATTTAAAGCTTATAGATGATCTTAACAATCTTGATTTTGTAAGTTATGTTGAAGAAGTTTAAATAAACATTGGGAGGGCGATTATGATTAGAGAAGGTAAGATTTGGGTTGCAAATACTGAAAAGTCAGAACCGGTATATTTATTGCCACAGATGTCAAATAGACATGGGCTTATCGCTGGTGCCACAGGCACAGGAAAGACCATAACGCTGAAGGTTTTGGCAGAATCATTTTCCGACATGGGAGTACCTGTCTTTCTTGCAGATGTAAAAGGGGACATTGCAGGAATGATTAATCCGGGCCAGGATAGTGCCGATATGCAGGAGCGCATTAAAAGGTTTGGACTTGAGAAAGCAGGCTTTGAGTATCATGGATATCCTGTTACTCTTTGGGATATCTACGGCAAAAATGGCATTCAGGCACGTACCACAATTACGGAAATGGGCCCACTTTTACTTTCAAGAATCCTTGGCCTAAACGATAACCAAAGTAGCATACTTTCAATTGTGTTTAAAATCGCAGATGAAAGCAATCTTGCCTTAATTGATACAAAAGATTTAAAGTCCATGCTAAATTATGTAGCTGACAATAATAAGGAGTTTGAAGCTGAATATGGAACTCTTAACAAGCAAAGCATCGGCGTTATTCAGCGAGCTGTAGTTGCTCTTGAAATGGCAGGGGGAGATAAGTTCTTTGGCGAGCCTGCTATGGATATCAGAGACTTTCTTACATTAGGTGAGCAGGGCAGAGGTATGATTCATATTTTGGATAGCCAAAGCCTTGTAAACGACGGCAGATTATATTCTACATTCCTTCTTTGGCTTCTTTCAGAGCTTTTTGAAACCATGCCAGAGGTAGGTGATTTGGACAAGCCAAAGATGGTATTCTTCTTTGATGAAGCTCATCTTTTATTCAATGATACACCAAAGCCTTTGCTTGATAAGATTGAGCAGGTGGTAAAGCTTATCCGTTCAAAGGGAGTAGGAGTATTCTTCGTAACTCAGAATCCACGTGATATTCCTGATGGGGTATTGGCACAGCTTGGTAACAAGGTGCAGCATGCACTTCATGCGTACACTCCAGCAGAGCAAAAGGCCGTAAAGGCAGCGGCAGATTCCTTCAGAGAGAATCCTGCATTCAAGACCGCAGATGTAATCGAAGCTCTTGGAACAGGAGAGGCTGTTGTTTCATTTTTGCAGGAGGATGGCACTCCATCAATTGTAGAGAAGGTTGCTATTTTACCACCTCAGTCCCAGATGGGTGGAATTGATGATGCTTCTAGAGATAAGGCGATAAAGGCTAGCATGCTCTATTCTAAATATGCAAATGGGGTAGATGCTGAGTCAGCCTACGAACTACTTCTTCGTATGGGTGTAGAAAAGGAACAGGCAGAAGCTCTTGCAAAGGAAGAGGAAGAAGCTGCTAAAGCCAAGGCAAAAGAGGAGGCTGCAGCAGCAAAAGCAGCAGAGCGTGAGAAGGAAAAGGAAGCAAACCGCAAGAAGCGTGCTGCTAAATCAGTAGGAACAACTGTGGCAGGCACTGTAGGTCGTGAGCTTGGCAAAAAGGTTGGCAAGCAAATTGGAGGAAAGTTTGGCCAGACACTTGGCGGCAATACCGGCGCCCAGTTGTTTAGAGGCATTCTTAATACGTTGATTAAGTAAAAATCTAGCTAAATTTGACTATAATACCCATGATTGCTAAAATTATCCTTGAGTGTAAACGCTCGGGAGAATATGTATCATGGGAATGACAAAATCGTCAAAAAAGAATAAGAAAAAAACTAGAAAGATATATAGGCTTTTCATACCATTAGCAGCTGTTATTGCAGTCTGCTTAGGTGTGGGAGCCTATTTTTATTATGACTATTCAAACAGGGTATATTCTAGCTGTGTTGTAGAGCTTGGTGGGGAAGTTTCTGCAGCAGACTTTTTGAAAAATCCGGAGCAGACTGCGGAGTTCACAAGTGGCACAGTTATCACCACTGATTTCCCAGGCACCTATGATGTAGGAATCATCTCCGGTAAGTATACATATCAATGCACTTTGGAGGTACAGGACACTGTTGCACCAGAGCTTACTGTAAAGGAATTGACCCGCACCATGGAAGAGATTCCAACAGCCCAGGATTTTGTTGAATCTGTAAGTGATTTGTCGGGTGATGTTTCAGTATACTTTGGTGAGGCTATAAGCTTTGACAATTATGGTCAGATTCCCATTACAATTGTTGCAGAGGATGGCTCAGGCAACAAGACAGAAGCAGATACAGTTCTAAATCTCGTCCAGGAATACGATATCGAGCCTCCAGTTATAGAGGGTCAGCTTGATAAAATCGTCTATGCAGGTACATCTGTAAGCTTCAAAACAGATGTGGTTGTTACCGATAACGTGGACACCGATATTGAGGTCCAAGTGGACAGCAGCAATGTTGATATAGATACACCTGGCGAGTACACTGTGATTTACACTGCCACAGATTCAATGGGCAATATGGATTTAAAAGAAGGCACAATCACAGTGATTCAGCAGGAATACACCGAGGAAGAAGTATTCGCTTTAGCAGATGAGGTTCTTGCAGAGATAATCACTGATGACATGTCTGCTTATGATAAGGCTCATGCCATTTATGTGTGGGTGCAAGGTAATATCGGTTACAGCGAAAGTGAAGATAGCGGAGATTGGTTAAAGGGGGCCTACGATGGCCTTAAAAACAGACATGGCGACTGCTACAACTATTTCGCAGTTAGCAAGGCTTTGCTTACAAGGGCAGGCATTCCAAATGAGGATATCGAAATCATTCCAACCGCCACAAGACATCATTATTGGAATGTAATTGATTGTGGTGAAGGCTGGCGTCATTTTGATACTACACCACGATTAGACAAAGGCTTCAAAGGCTTCTATCTGACAGACGAGGAATTAATGACATATTCAGATGCTCATTATCATTCTCACAACTATGATAGAGAAATTTACACATATTTTAATGACAATCAGGAGCAATAAGGGAGAATGAAAAAGTTAGGTATAATAGGTGGCCTAGGGCCTATGGCTACAGCATATTTTATGCGCCGCATTATAGAAATGACAGATGCAGCCACCGACCAGGATAATATAGAAATGGTGATTTATAATTCACCGTCTATTCCAGATCGCACAGGCTATATCTTGGACAAAACAAAGGAAAGTCCATTGCCAAAGATTATAGATTTGGCAAATCGCTTGGAGTTGCAGGATGTTGATTACATAGCAATTCCATGTATCACTGCACACTATTTCCATCAGCAGATAGCCAAGAGTGTGGATGTGCCAGTTTCCAATGGAATTAGAGAAGCGGCAGATTATTTATCAGAGCATGGGATAAAAAAAGTTGGCATTATGGCCACTGATGGAACAGTTTCCACCAGGCTTTTTGATTCTGTGTTTATGGATTATGGCATTCAGTGCGTTTATCCAGACGGGGAAAATCAAAAGCTTGTAATGAGCATCATTTATGATGAGGTAAAGGCAGGCAAGCCTGTTTCCATGAAGGAGTTTGAGCTGGTTAAAAATCAGCTTTTAGCTTCCGGAGCAGAAGTAGTTATTTTAGGATGTACAGAGCTTTCTATAGCAAAAAGAGATAATCATATAGAAGGTGTTCTTGACATAATAGATGTTTTGGCAAGGGATTGTGTAATGAAATGCGCAAGACTCAGGCCAGAATACAAAGAATTAATATAAAGAAGGATAATGAAATGCAAAACAATGTTTTAGACTATATTAACGATAGTCTTGTAAGAGTACCGGACAAGATTGCATATGCTGACGACGAGGTACAGCTTACATTTTCTGATGTTAAAAACATCATGGATTCTGTAGGAACAAACCTCCTTGAGATGGGATGCAGCAGAGAGCCGGTTATTGTATTTATGAAGAAGAGCCCAAATACAATTGCTACTTTCTTTGGAGTAATCAATGCAGGATGCTATTACGTACCAATCGATAGCGAAATGCCTGCTACACGTATTCAGCTTATTCTCGAAAATTGCAAGCCAAAGGTTATTATCTGCGATGATTCCACAGTGGATATTGCAAACGATTTTGAGTATAAAGCTAAGGTTTTATTGTTCAAAGATATGGTAAATACTAAGCCAGATGTGGATAAGCTTGCTTTAGTTAGAAAGAAAGCTATCGATACTGATCCAATCTATATCGTATTTACATCAGGCTCTACAGGAGTGCCAAAGGGTGTATGTGCTTGCCACCGTTCAGTAATTGATTATATCGAGCAGCTTTCAGAGACACTTGGATTTAATGAGGATACAGTTTTCGGAAACCAGACACCACTTTATTTTGATGCCTGTCTCAAGGAGCTTTATCCAACACTTAAATTCGGAGCAACCACATATTTGATTCCACATTCATATTTCATGTTCCCTATCAAGCTTGTGGAATACATTAATGAGCACAACATCAATACAGTTTGCTGGGTTGTATCAGCCCTTACCATGATTAGTGCTTTCAAGACATTTGATACGGTTGTACCACACACATTAAAGACAATCGCATTCGGTAGCGAAGTCTTCCCAATCAAGCAATTTAGATTGTGGAGAGAAGCAGTGCCAGAAGCAAAGTTTTTCAATCTCTACGGACCAACAGAGGGTACAGGAATGTGCTGCTACTATCCAGTGGAAAGAGAGTTTGCTGATGATGAGGTTATTCCTGTTGGCTTCCCATTTAAAAACACAGAAATCATGCTTTTGAAGGAAGACAATACACTTGCAGCTGATGGAGAGCAGGGGGAAATCTGTATCAGAGGAACATCAGTAACCCTTGGATATTACAACAATCCAGAAAAGACTTCTGAGGCTTATGTACAAAATCCTTTGAATACAGCCTACCCAGAAATCATATATAGAACTGGTGACATAGGTCACATCAACGAATACGGTGAGCTTGTGTTCCATTCTAGAAAAGATTTCCAAATCAAGCATATGGGACACCGTATCGAGCTTGGGGAAATCGAAGCAAATGTAAACCTTGTGCCAGAGATAAAGCTTTCGGGCTGCATCTACGCCAAGGAACAAGGGAAAATAGTGCTTTACTATGTGGGCGACATCACAGAAGGTGACCTTATCAAAGCATTAAAGACCAAGCTTCCACGCTACATGCTACCAAACAAGGTGAATCGCCTGGAGAACATGCCATTCACTGCAAATGGTAAAATAGATCGTGTAAAGCTAACACAAATATACATTGAAAGCACAGCTAAATAATTGAAACTTTAGATGAGCTGGTAGGCATCAAGCTCTTTGGTCTCTCAAGCGAAGCATTTTCGCTGAGCGGAGAGACTCTAAGGCTTGTAGCCGTAACCAGCGGACTAGGAGGATTAGAAAGATGAACGAATTATTACAGATTTTGGAGGATTTACATCCTGAGGTTGACTTTGAGACAGCCACAGATTTAGTTGATGGAGGAATCCTTGATTCATTTGATATTGTTTCACTTATCTCAGAGATTAACGAGACATTTGATGTAACTATCGGAGCCGCAGAGCTTACACCAGAAAACTTTAATTCCGCAGAAGCAATTTATGCTTTGATTAAGGAAAAGCTAGACGACGAGGACTAAAGAATGCTTTTTACTTCATATGGATTTATAGGATTTTTGCTGGCAGTATTTGTGCTGTATTATCTGATTCCTAAAAAGATGCAGTGGCCTTTTTTACTTATTGCCAGCTACATTTTTTATTTCATAGCAGATCCTAGATATTTGATTTTCATTGCTATCACAACTGTTACTACCTTTTATGGTGCAAAGGTTATTTCAGATAAAAAGGTGGCCTTTGATGGATGGTTTAAGGAGCATAAAAAGGAATATGAAAAGGAAGAACGCAAGGCACTAAAGGCAAAGGAGCATAGTGCTGAAAAGAAAATCTTTTTGGCATGCCTTCTATTTAATTTAGGTATTCTTGCGGTTACAAAATATACCAACTTTACCATAGCCAATATCAATTCTTTGCTTGCGGCCTTTGGTAGAGCAGATGGGATTTCTTTTGTAGATTTAATCATTCCAATGGGAATATCCTTCTACACATTCCAGTCTATGGGATATCTTATTGATGTTTATAACGGCAAGCATGAAGCACAGGACAACCTTTTCAAGTTCGCGCTTTTCGTATCATTTTTCCCACAGCTTGTGCAGGGACCAATCAGTAGATATCACGATTTGAGCCAGACTCTTTATGAGGAGCATAGCTTCAATTGGAAGACAGTAAGCTTTGGTTTAGAGCGTATACTTTGGGGATTCTTTAAAAAGCTGGTGATTGCAGACAGAATCCTTGTGGCTGTTCAGGCAATCATTGCAGACACAGATACCTACAACGGTTTCTATGCATTTGCTGGTGCAATGTTTTATGCACTTGAGCTTTATGCAGATTTCACCGGTGGAATCGATATTACTATTGGTGTTGCAGAGACTATGGGAATCAAGGTTACAGAGAACTTTATTCGCCCATACTTCTCAAAGAATATCAAGGAATACTGGAATAGATGGCATATCACCATGGGTACATGGTTCACTGATTACATTTTCTATCCAATCAGTGCCAGCCAGTTTATGATGAAGCTTTCAAAGAAGAGTAGAGCACGCCTTGGAAACAATCTTGGTAAGAGAGTGCCTGTATATCTTTCAAGCTTTATTGTATGGTTTACAACAGGTATTTGGCATGGAGCAAGCTGGAACTTTATTGTATGGGGACTTGGCAACTTTGTAGTTATCATGATTTCTCAGGAGCTTGAGCCATTTTATCGCTGGTTCCATTCAAAGGTTCATGTGCAAGGCACATTTGGCTGGAGATTATTCCAGGTAATTAGAACTGTTCTTATTATGTCCAGCCTTCGTATGTTTGATTGCTACAGAGATGTTCCACTTACATTCAAAATGTTTGGAAGCATATTCAGCCAGTCAAGCCTGAGCCAGCTAAATGCCGAGGCTTTCATTGGAATGGGACTTACAGGATTCGATTATCTTGTAGTTTTTGTGGGGATGCTTATTCTTGTAACAGTCAGCCTTATTGGACGAAGTGGAAGTGTGCGTGAAAAGATTTATGGATTTGCTGCACCTGTTCGTTTCATTATTTGGTATGGACTATTTATGGCTACATTAGTATTCGGTGCATATGGCATCGGTTATTCAGCCAGCCAATTTATTTACAATCAGTTTTAGTCGGAGGGTATGATGAAAAAGTTTATAGCGATTATATTATCTTTAGTCATTGCTCTCACCGGCGTTTTCCTTGCATCCAAGCTGCTTGAGCCTAAATATATGTCAGGCATTTTGGAAGGAGCAATGATTGAGGAATACTATGATGATCCTACAGATCATAATGTGGTATTTATTGGCGACTGTGAATTATACGAAAACATTTCTCCTGTTTATCTTTGGGAGAATTATGGTATCAATTCATATATAAGAGGAAGTGCCCAGCAGTTGATATGGCAGTCATATTACCTTGCTGAGGAGACAGTCAAAATGGAACATCCAGATGTGATTGTTTTCAACGTACTTTCCATGAAATATAACGAGCCACAGAACGAGGCCTACAACAGAATGACTTTAGATGGAATGAAATGGTCATCAAGCAAAGTAAATTCCATAAAGGCTTCAATGACAGATGAGGAAAACTTTATTGACTATGTTTTCCCTATTCTTAGATATCACTCTAGGTGGAGTGATTTATCTGCAGAAGATTTTAAATACATATTCCACAGAGATAAGGTTTCCTTCAACGGATACTATATGCGAGTGGATGTAAAGGCTGCAGAGAACGTGCCAGAGGGAAGACCTCTTGCGGATTATCAGTTTGGTGACAATTCCTACTATTATCTTGATAAGCTAACAAAGCTTTGCAAGGAAAATGACGTTAAGCTTGTACTTGTAAAGGCACCTACTCTTTATCCTTATTGGTACGACGAGTGGGATCAGCAGATTAAGGACTATGCATCAGCTAATGGTTTGGACTACATCAATTTCCTAGAGCTTCAGGATGAGCTTGGTCTTGATTGGAGCCAGGATACATATGATGGCGGTCTTCATTTAAATTTGGCAGGAGCGGAGAAGCTTTCTGATTATGTGGGAAATATGCTTACCACTGAGTATGGTATTCCAGATAGAAGAGATGAGAGTGCTCTTAATGCTTACTGGGATAAGGTAATTGAAAGATACAATGCGGAGATGGACAGACAAACTACGAACCTTAAGCTATATGGCTCTGTCCATGGCCCAGAAGAACAGTAGTACAGAATCATCACATAAAATTCACATGACTTTATGATAGTGCAGTGTTATAATACGTTTACATATTGGAAATTTATGTAGTTATGTAATGTTTTAAGATTGAGGTGAGTTATTATGAGAATTCAATCTAATGTAAACACAGCACAGTATCAGAACACAATTAATAAAAGAAAGGAAACTGAGGAGCAGCAGAAGAAAGCTTCAAAGGAACTTTCGACAGGCAAAAAAGTAAACACAGCAGCTGATGATGCAGTAGCATTATCAATTTCTCAGCAAATCATGAAAGAGGCTAAGTCTCTTACAACAGGTAGTAGCAATATTTCTTATGGAATAGATGCTGCAAATATTGCAGATGGAGCTCTTTCGAATATTTCTGATTCTCTTGGAGATATTGAACAGAATACAGTTCGCGCAATGAATGGTCTCTATTCAGAAAGCGACAGAGCTATTCTTCAGGAGGCAAATGAGCAGTCTGTAGCTACAATCAATCAGACTATTAATCAGGCACAGTATAATGAAAAGAATTTACTTGATGGTTCAACAGGAGATATAAATATCTACACTGGTACATCAAGCACTACAATTCAGGAAGCAGATGCAAAGGCTGCAATTGCTGATTTAGAAAACTTTGATGTTTCTGGAAATGGAAATAATATCAGCACTGATGCTTTGGATAATGCATATTCTTCAATAAGTGATATGCGTAGTCAGATTGGTGCCGAGACAAATGGCTTATCAGCTGCCTATAATGTAAACAACAATACGGCTGAGAACCTTACAAGTGCACAGGCTCAGAAAGAAGATGCTGATTTTTATAAGTCAGTTACAAAAATGAAGTCAAGTGGAGTGGTTGGAGCTGCTCAGAACATGACATTAAAAAATCAGATGGAAAGTCAGGAAAATCTTGTTACAAAGATGTTCCAGTAACCTACTTAAGTAAATTACCCTAGACAAAAAGTCTAGGGTTTTTATTTTATTAAAAACGAGTTGACAAATGCAATTCAATTGAGTACAATTAAATAAATTTAAAAGATTGCACACAATTATTGTATTGTTTTAAAAGAGTTATGGAGGTTTTAAAACATGGAAAGATTTGATATTGCAGTTATCGGTACAGGCCCTGCTGGATTAGAGGCAGCTATTACAGCAAAGGTTAGAAATAAATCGGTACTTCTTATTGGAGGAAAGGGGTCTTCTGATAAGGTTTCAAAGGCACACACTATTCAGAATTACTTAGGTTTACCTAATGTAGCTGGTGCGGATATGGCAAAGGCTTTTCTTGATCATGCTACAGGAATGGGCATTGAAATCACAGAAGACAAGGTAAATGCTGTTTATTCAATGGGTCAGTATTTTGCAATTCAGTGCCATAATGGTGATTATGAAGCAAGCTCAGTTATTATTGCAGCTGGTATGACTACAATGAAGCCATTCCCTGGTGAAATGGAAAACCTTGGAAGAGGTGTAAGCTACTGTGCAACATGTGATGCTGCTTTATATAAAGGAAAGACAGCAATCATCCTTGCATACAGCGAAGAGGATGAGCCAGAGGCTGAATTCTTAGCAGAAAGAGCTGACACAGTTTATTATTTGCCACAATACGAGTATAATGGAAATCTAAGTGGTAATATTAAGGTAACTTGCGATGTAAAGCCAGGCACAATCGAGATGAAGGATGGTGCAGCTGTTCTTACAACAGACGGCGATACATTCTCAGCAGATGGAATCTTTATTTTAAGACAGCAGATTGCTCCATCACAGCTTGTTCCAGGCTTAAAGATGGATGGAAATCATGTTGAAGTAGACCGTCAGATGAATACAAACATCAAAGGTTTATTTGCATGTGGCGATATTACTGGTACACCATATCAGTACATTAAGGCCGCTGGTGAAGGAAATGTAGCAGCACTTTCAGCTGTTTCATATTTAAATGAATTAAAAAAAGCGCAAAATTAGTTATTGATTTAGAACGAAAGGAGATATACTATGGTAAAGAAAATTAATCAGGATGAATTTAAGTCAATGGACAAGTCAGGTGTTTCTGTTTTAGACTTCAATGCTACATGGTGTGGTCCATGTAAGATGCTTGCTCCAGTTTTGGAGGAGGTTTCTGAAGAGCTTTCTGGCAAGGCTAACTTCTACAGTGTCGATACTGATGAAAATCCAGATTTAGCAAGAGAATATGGTATTATGAATATTCCTGCAGTCGTTGTCCTTAAGGATGGCGAAAAGGTAGACATGAACGTTGGTTTCGTTCCAAAGGAAGCACTTTCTGACTTTGTGTCTAAGAACTTATAATTAATAAGAGGTGAGTATTAAATGAGTGATAAATTTGATTGCTTGAAAATTTCAAATCAGCTTTGTTTTCCGTTGTATGCTTGTTCAAAGGAGATTGTAAAGAGATATAAGCCATATCTTGACCCATTCGATCTTACATACACACAGTACATTACAATGATGGTAGTTTGGGAAGAACAGGAGATTACAGTTAAGGCTCTCGGAGATAAATTATTCCTTGATTCCGGTACACTTACTCCAGTTCTCAAGAAGCTTGAGCAGAAGGGTTATGTTAAGAGAAGTCGTTCAAAGGATGATGAAAGAAATCTTATCATTACACTTACTGACGAAGGATTGGAATTAAAAAAGCAGGCATGTGAAATACCTGCTAAGATGGGCAAATGTGTAAGTTTATCACAAGAAGAATCTTCACAGCTTTACAGTTTGCTATACAAGATTCTTGGATCTTTCCCCAAAGAAGCTAATTAAAAAGGTTAAATAGATCCACGTTTTCACGAGCTTTAGAAATGACATCGTCTACGAAAGAGGCGGTGTCATTTTTTATTGTATCCCAGTCAATAACTTCAACATTGGATAAATCAGCGCCAGCATTATCAAAAACATCTCCCATGTTTTCTACAGTTTGAAGAGTGCCCTTCATGTAGCCTTCACCTAAAACTTCATCATTTTTTGCAACTTCAATATTGGTAACTTCTGTTTTCATACCAGAATCAATAAAGTTTAATAATACTCCACAATCAATGGTATATACATCGCCGTTGGATGCATAGTAAGTAAGATTATCTGTAAACGAGTTTGTATATGTGGTGCTTCCATCACGTTTGATAGTGACAACTGCAAGCTCATCGTCTGGAAGAGGAGCATAAAACTCCATGGTGCTAAGATTCTTACCGTAAATAGCAAGATACTCACCATCGTTCTTGTAAGATAAATCGAATACGATTTTTCTGGTATGGTTCCATTTATCTAGAAATAGAGAGCATGTTATATCGTGGTCGGGAGTTTTCATTCCAAGCAAATCCCAAATGAAATCACCCTCGCCAGCAGGAATTGTGAGTTTAAATTCAGTGGCTTCTGTGCCATCTTCATCAGTGTAAACATCACCGGTTTTTTCTATTTCAATGCTGTGCACAAAGTTCCAGATGTTTCGTTTATTGTTGTGGAACCATTCACGGGAAATATCGTTGTTTAGATTTGGAGCTTTAAGGAATAAATCCTCTCCAGTATCAAATCCGTAGGAGATGTCACCTAAAAGAGGTGCAACAAGATAAACGGTATCATCCTGGGCATAGATATCCAATTCGCCTACATTTAAAACTAATACATTAAGATTAGAGTTGCAGGAGAATTTTTTTTGCTCATAAGAGCGTTCACCCTTTATGCTACCGTTGATAGAATATGGAAAGCCCTTTACTTTTTTGATGTAGGCATTTCCGGAATAGCGAATGTCTGAATTTGTGTAGTTTCTAAATAAATCCTTTAGGTCGATATTGTAGGCCAGATAATCTGGACTGTTCAGTGTGGATTCAGAAAAATTAATAACTGAAGCTAACACTCTTACTGTGGGATTAAAGTCCAATTCTGCCTTAATTAATATAGCTATTGCAAATACGATAATAAATGTTATTCCAATTTTTTTCTTCATAATAAGAAATTATAAAAGTTCTATTGGAGTATCTGCAATAGACAAAGCGATGGCTGTGTCCATCTCAAGTAGATGTTGTGTGGCTTCTGTATTTTCTACTTCAATGGTATCTTCTGCAAAGCGCACACATGCAGCATGATATTTTTCAGTGTTGCCGCTGTTTTTATAAACAATCATGTAAAGCTTTGATGCCTCTAGCTTCATGTGTATGTTATTGGCGATAGTGGCAGAGGAATCTAAGCTAAGGGCCACTGCTTCAGCTCGGTCAAATTCATTCATTCCACAGAAAGTTTCTATAAGAAGCTTTAGGTCCTCAATATAGTCTTGGATAGTGATTTTCGAATTTTTTATAAAGGTTACTAATTCATCGATATGGTCATAGACGTATTGATTATCGCCCATGCGATGATGCAGGTTTGCTTCCAATACTGACAGGCTAAGGTCATGATGATGCATGTCATTTTTTGCGGCAATCTCAGAACCACGTTTTAAAAATGTTTCAGCTTCAGCATATCTATGAACATGCAAATAGCAGTAGGCGAGGTTGAGGCATGCTACCAAATATGAATGAGGCTCATTTGGAAAACTATCTCCGTGGTCTTCCAAATCCTGAAGAGCCATTTTGCCATAGTTAACAGCACTATCGTAATCCCCCAGTATCATGTAACGATTACAAATAGTTGTATAGAAAAAGTGCTTTGCACCCAGTATGCCGTGCTTATCAATAATATCCAAAGCATTAAGGCACTTGTAAAGCATCTTACTGTCATAGCCCATAATTCCATAAGCAATAGCAAGACCTCTGAGAGTGAGGATGTATTGCTTATAATCTTTTAATTCTTCATAGATGCTTGCAGCCATATTTAGATTGTCGATGCCTGGCTCCAAGTTGTTGGAATGAACCAAATACATTCCCTTGTCATAATACTCTTTTGCAATTTGTTCTGAACTGGCCATAGTAACCTCCTATGCAAGACCCACTAATACATCAACTTTAGTATATCATTTAATAATAGTACTAATATTTAAAATTCTGTGACGTTTTTCGTAATTTGTTGTTTTGAAAGAAATTAAATATTACAATTACTGTAGTGTTTGAAACAATTACGGGGATTGAATTATGAAAAGGACAAGTCTATTTATCTATGAAATTGTGCTCGTAGCCGGAGTACTAATATATTTATTTATCATTGGCCTTTTTGTTTGGGGCGAAAATGTTTTAAAAGAGGAGCGAACCTACACCTCATTTGAGCTTGAAAGCTATAATGATGGATGGTATAGAATCTACTCTGATGGCACCAAAGAAGCCATAGAAATTCCAGGACAATATCAGCCTGAATCTTCACATGAGTTTGTAATTGAAAAAGAGATTAATGTAGATGAGCCTTTGTTTGTCAGCTTTGATTCTGCAAAGCAGGATATTAATGCCTACGTAAGCAGTGAATTGAGATATAGTTATTCAACTAAAGATTCACGATTGATTGGTGATAACAGCCCAGGCGCGTTAATGTTTATTCCTGTTTATCCAGAGGATAACGGTCAAAACTTGCGAATAGTTTTTATAGGTGACAATAACTATTCGGGAGTTCTTGGCGATATATGCATAGGAACTCAGCTTGGTATTACCAAGAATCTTTTTACTAAAGAGAAGTTCTCACTAATCTTGACATTAATGCTACTTATACTTGGATTTATAGCTTTTGTAATAGGCCTTGTGGTACGGGCTACATACGGACGAACCATGCCTTTGTTCTACGCAGGCTGGGTAGTTATGTGCGCGGGAATGTGGTCACTTGCCGAGTCTAACATAAGACAGTTCATAGCGCCGAACTTTTCACTTTTATCCTATATGACATACCTAAGTCTTATGATGCTTCCATTTGCCATGGCATTTTATTTTGACAGGCTTCAGGAAGGACGCTATCGTATTTTCTATTTGATAGTTTCAGTGCTTGATGTTTTCTGTGGCTACATAGCAATAATGCTGCAGTTCTTTAATAACACTGATTTAATAAATGTGTTGATATACGCTTTCGTTGCAATAGTTCTTACGATGTTGATATTCATTATCTCCATTGTGATAGATTTTATCCAAGGTCGTTTAAAAAACAATTGGACAGAATTGGTTGGAGTGGCAGGTGCTCTTGTAGCTGGATTTGCACAGATTCTTTCCTATAACAGTAGACCAACTACTGTGGATAGAGGAATACTTTTATTCGGTTTACTGTTTTTGATCGTTATGTCGTATATTCGTGCTCTGACAGATGTGCGAACTATGGAAAGAGACATGTATGCAGCAGTTAAGGCTCAGGATGCCAGCACGGCATTCTTAACAAGAATGAGCCATGAAATGCGAACACCAATTAATGCAATCCTTGGAATGAATAAAATGATTCTTAGGGAAAGCAGAGAAGATAATATTCTGGATTACGCCCGTGATGTAAACAGCGCTGGCAACTATCTACTTGGAATTGTAAATGAGGTTCTAGATCTTGCAAAGGTTAATGCAGGCAAGATTGTGATAGAAGAAGAAGAGTACGAATTAATGGATATGGTCCGCGAATGCTACGCGCTTGTTCGGCCTAGAGCAAAGGCAAGCAGATTATCTTTTGAAGTTGATATGAGCGATGTGCTTCCAGAAAAGCTAAAGGGCGACAAGGAGCATATCATACAGGTCGTAACAAACCTTCTTACTAATGCAGTAAAATATACACCGGAGGGAAGAATAACACTTTCTGTGCAGGGAAAGATATCAGAAGGCAAACTGCTTTTGATAATTACGGTTAGTGACACGGGAATTGGTGTAGCGGAAGATAGCATCCCATATTTGTTTGATTCATTCAAGCGAGTAGGAGAGTTTGCGCAAAGCAAAATTGAGGGAACCGGTCTTGGTCTTACAATCACTAAGCAGCTTGTAGAATTGATGCATGGACAGATAGCTGTAGAATCAGAATTAGGTAAGGGCACGTCATTTACAGTTGTAATCCCACAGGAGATATGCTCAGTGGAACCATGTGGCACATTCTCTATGGGACCTAATGGCGACAGACGTGTGGCTGACAGACATGAAGTATTTGATGTGATTGGCGCAATACTTGTAGTTGATGATGTGGCTATAAATCTTAGAGTATTCACCATGCTTTTGAACAACACTGATGTTACTGTGGATACAGCAATCAGTGGAGCAGAAGCAATAGAGAAGATAAAAAGAACAAAATATGATATTATATTCATTGACCATTTGATGCCTGGCATGGACGGACTCCAGCTAAAGGAAATCATGGATACCATAGAGAATAATCCAAACAGGGATACACCTCTTATCATGCAGACAGCAAATGCAGTTGTAGGCGCAAGGGAAGAGTACGAAAGTCTTGGCTTCAGCGACTACATCGAAAAACCAATCAAAGAAGAGGAGCTAAAAAAGCTTCTCAGAAAATACATGATATAAGGAGATTACCATGGCATTTAATCCAGCAGATTTATTTAGAGTTAGAAGTGCAGCAGCCACTTTCAATGCAAATCATCCAAAGCTTCTTCCATTTTTCGGAGCAGCTAAAAACAAAGCAATGACACCAGGTTCAGTTATTGAAATTGCAATCACTGATCCAGCTGGTGAAAAAATCGAAACAAACCTTAGAGTTCAGGAATCAGACATTGAGCTTATTAATCTTTTGATGGAAATTGGTTCTAAGGGAATGTAAAAAATAAACCTTCCTGCATTTGCAGGAAGGTTTTTCATTATCTGTTATTTAAATTCAAAGAACTTTGTATCAAGCTCAGGATAAGCCCTCTTCATAGAAATAGGGATTCCTGATTTATTCATAAAGCAGTGTCTAGTTTTTGCTACGGCACGGTCCTCTCCCGTAACCTTATCGTAAATACGATAAGCCACTTCCATTTCATGACCATCGTAGGAAACCAACTTAGTATCTACAACGATAGTCTCATCAAACTTTATCTGGCTTCTATATTCAATGGAATGAGAGATGACAGGGGAGGTGATTTCCATATCAAGCATCTGCTTAAAAGAAAGTCCCATCTGCTCCATAAGATTCATTCTTGCATCCTCAATCCAGTTTAGATAATTGGATGTGTGGATGATTCCCTGTTGATCTGTCTCATGATATTTTGTGTGATGCTCAAAAGGGGTAATCTTTATCTGCCTTTTAGCACCAGCAACTTCAATTTCTTGTTTTGCCATAGTGTTACCTCCTGATGAAATTTACTATGTTAATTATATCACAAAATTTAGATTGATTGTGTAGGATGATAGTGGTAAAATGACGTTAATTGATAAAAATTTAACGAGCGGAGGTTATTATGGATTTTCAGGCTGAGTATAAGAAGAAGCTGACTACAGCAGCTGAGGCTGTAAAGGTAGTAAAAAGTGGGGATTGGGTTGATTATGGCTGGTGCACTGGCACACCAGATGCTTTGGATAAGGCTTTAGCTGCACGTACTGATGAGCTTAGAGATGTAAAGGTACGTGGTGGAATCGTAATGAAGATGCCTGCAATTTTTGAGCGTGAGGATGCAGGTGAGCATTTCTGCTGGAACTCATGGCATATGGGTGGTATCGAGAGAAAGCTTATTGCAAGAGGTTGCTCTTACTATGCACCAATCAGATACTCTGAGCTTCCTAGATACTACAGAGATCATATTGAGCCAAATGATGTTCTTATGATTCAGACTACAACTATGGACAACCATGGCTATTTCAACTTTGGTCCTAATGCATCACATCTTATGGCTGCAGTTGAGAAGTCAAAGCACATCATCGTAGAAGTTAACAAGAATATGCCACGTTGCCTTGGCGGATTTGAAGAGGGAGTTCATATCTCTAAGGTAGACGCTATCGTAGAGGGAGATAATCCAGCTATCCTTGAAATGGGTGGCGGCGCTGCTCCTACAGATGTAGATAAGGCTGTTGCTAAGCTTATCGTTGAGGAAATTCCAAACGGTGCATGCTTACAGCTTGGTATTGGCGGTATGCCAAATACAGTAGGTGCCATGATTGCTGAGTCAGACTTGAAAGATTTGGGAGTTCATACAGAGATGTATGTTGATGCATTTGTTGATATCGCAAAGGCTGGAAAGATTAACGGTTCAAAGAAGAATATTGATAGATTCCGTCAGACTTATGCATTCGGTGCTGGTACAAAGAAGATGTACGATTACATGGATGAGAATCCAGAGCTTATGAGTGCGCCTGTTGATTATACAAATGATATTCGCCAGATTTCTGCACTTGATAACTTCATCTCTATCAACAACGCTGTTGATGTAGATTTATTTGGTCAGATCAATGCTGAATCAGCTGGAACAAAGCACATTTCAGGTGCAGGCGGACAGCTCGATTTCGTACTTGGTGCCTATCTTTCAAATGGTGGAAAGAGCTTCGTATGTCTTTCATCTACATTCACAACAAAGGATGGCACAGTAAAGAGCCGTATTCGTCCTACACTTGCTGAGGGCTCAATTGTTACAGATACTCGTGCTAACACACACTACCTTGTTACAGAGTATGGTAAGGTTTGCTTGAAGGGACTTTCAGCTTGGGAGCGTGCAGAAAAGATTATCGGTATCGCACACCCTGACTTCCGTGATGAGCTTATTGCTGAGGCAGAGAAGATGCACATCTGGAGACGTTCAAACAAATAATCTTTGATTTTCAGGGACTTCGCTAATTGCGGAGTCCTTTTTTTGTTGAATTTTTCATTCTCAACGGTCTTGAAAGTGGGGCACATTAATGTTATACATAATTATAAAATAGTTTAACGAAAACTAAACGAAAATAACTAGGGGGATAATTACATGAAGAAAAAAGCGATGGCTGCAGTACTAATTGCAGCGACAGCTGTGGGTTTGGTAGGCTGTGGCTCACCAAAGGAAATTGTGCTTAAGAAAGAGGATGGGGGCAATCCTTTAGTATCTTCTAATGAGGATTATGTATACGGCGGTGACCCTTCGGTGCTTGTGGATGGAGATACAGTGTATCTTTACACAGGCCATGATGCTTCTACAGATGAAGAAGTCGGAAAATCTATTTACAACATTCCTGAGTATTTGTGCTATTCATCTACAGATATGGTGAATTGGACCAGCGAAGGAGTGGTAATGTCCATGGAGGATGTTGGTTGGGATAGTGATGATACATCGGCATGGGCATCTCAGGTGATGAAGCATACAGACCCTGCAGATGGAAAAGATAAATACTACCTATATTATTGCAGCTGGGACAAGACTGGAAAGCAGTGTATTGGTGTTGCAGTTTCAGATTCGCCAACTGGTACCTTTGTTGATATAGGGGCTCCTCTTGTGAAGAGCACTGTTACAAAGCCAAACACTAGCACCTTCAATGATATCGATCCTACTGCTTGGATTGAGACAGATGAGGACGGTGTAGAGCATCGTTATCTTGCTTGGGGAAATGGCATGTTTTTTGTATGCGAGCTTAATGAGGATATGATTTCTGTTACTGATGTTAATGGTGATGGAAAGATTACCAGCGGCAAGGTAGCAGGAGAGGATGATGTGATAGTTCGTACAGATGGCCTTGAAAGCTACACTGAGGCACCATGGATTTATCGTAGGTCAGATGAAGATGGTAATTACTATGGTGATTACTATCTGTTCTTTGCTCATCAGTGGAGAGAGTGCATGGCCTATGCAACTACTGACGATTTGCTGAGCGGTGAGTGGAGCGAGACTAAGAAAATTATGAATCCTACTGCTACTTCTAACACTAATCACATGGCAGTATTCGATTTTAAGGGCAAGACTTACTTTGTATATCACAATGGTTCGCTTCCTGCAGGAAGCGGCTTCAGAAGAACTGCCTGTGTTGTAGAGCTTCAGTTTAATGACGATGGAAGTATAGATTTGTTTGAGGAAAGTGCAGCAGGTATTTCAGGTAAAACTTCAACCATTTCTACTATGGATGGAGTTTTGATTGCTCATAATCCATTTGTTTGCTCATCAGCAGATAGTGATTATCCTTATAAGGATGTTGCTATTGGTGTTAATTTAGTTGAAGGGGATTCAAAGGATTTTGATTGGGTAATCAGAAGCGGCAAAGCAGATTTTACCAATGAATCATATGTCTCAATCGAATCTGAAAATAAGCCAGGCCTTTACATTACAGCAAATTCTGATGGAACTGTAACACTTTGCCAGGATACAAAAGCTTCTGATGCTTCAGCAGCTAATCAGACTTTTAAAACAGTTGAAGGACTTGCAGATAAAAATGGAGTAAGTCTGGAGAGTGTGGCACAGCCAGGAAAGTATATAACCTTGGTGGATGATGTGTTGACACTTACAGATGGTTCAGATAAAGAAAGTGCAACTTTCAAAATAGAAGTTGCACAGTAAATTTTATTTAAGTATTCGATTTAATATTTCGGCTACTAGCTGATTTCTTGTGATGGTAATGTTGCTATCAGAGAATAGGCTAGTAGCTTTGTTTTTGATGTCCTCTGGGAAGGCGTTGATATCGGAATTAAAATTGATGCCTATTCCAATAACAATCCACTGGAGTCGGCCAGTTTCAAATTCTGTTCCAGCCTCAGTCAGGATGCCACAAATCTTTTTATCCCCTACAAAAAGATCATTGATTGGCTTAAGTGTAGGTTTTGTATCGGTGAGAGATGAGATAGCGTCGCAAACAGCATTGCCAATGAAAGTGGTGATTTCATCTGAATCAGTACTTGGCAAATGCTCTGGAGTCATTACCACACTCATGTACAATCCACCTTTTGGTGAGTAAAAGCTGTGGTCTGCTCGACCTCGTCCCTCACTTTGCTCATTTGCAATGACAAGTGTGCCATATTTCAAATCGGTGATGGCAAGCTCCTTGGCCTTGCGATTGGTGGATGGGATAGAGTCGTAGATGTGGATCAGACTGTCATTATCCTTGTATATTACACCTATATCTTTATTGAGGTATGAGCTAATGCCGGCCGCTGATAAAATATCATTTTGCCCAGCAAGTCTATAACCTTTGTTGCTTACTGCTTCTATTTCATATCCATTTTTTCTAAGGTCATTGATGGCTTTCCATATGGCGTTTCTTGAAATTCCAAGGGATGAAGCCATAGCTTCTCCTGAAAGAAATGTTGATTTATTGGCCTCTA